>Ga0164320_10000032_pt1 | contig 34082 bp, 31 predicted proteins | sample GuaBasSediGuay11_FD_113736 | JGI IMG/M metagenome (GOLD analysis project Ga0164320, IMG submission 113736) | Subseafloor sediment microbial communities from Guaymas Basin, Gulf of California, Mexico - Guay11, Core 4567-28, 0-3 cm | ecosystem: Environmental > Aquatic > Marine > Hydrothermal...
AACTAAACTATTTATTATTTTAGATATAAATTAAGGACACCTCTAAAACTCCTTCACATCAAAATTTTCAGAACTTTTCAAAGACAAGGAAAAATTTTGAAACACTATCGAGATAATGTGATAAATTTTGAAGCAGTATTTGGAAAGCTCTGAAAACCCTATAGGAACGAATATAATAAACAATCTGATTGCGTTATATTTTTTTTCAATAGCTAAGGCTATTCAAAAAAAATACACCTTACATCTTATTCATTATCTTTGTTTTTTGAAAGAAATGAGTTTTTAGAGGTGTCCTTAAGAAAATCAATCAATAATATTTAAAAACTTTATACCAAAAATAAAGGCATCACTTTTAAATCCGTTTTGGTAAGAACGCACATAATCCAACCGTAAAAAACGAAACTTTTTAAAGCCAATATTATCTATTCCTATCGAAAATTCATGGTAAGGTGTGTTGTTATTGGTAGAAAGCGTATGCGCTCCAATAACCAAATTGTAATTAAGTGTATTTAACAACGGTATTTTACCCAAAATATAGCCTTTAAAATCGTGTTCTGCATGAAACTCAAAATACGATTTATTAGTACTCAATGCATAGTATGGCAAATTATTAAAGACATTGGTGTAACTGCTAGAGCTTCCTATATGAGTTTGGTTTCCGTTAAAATGCTTGAAATCTATAAAAGCAATGTCATCGGCATTAAAAAAGGTGCCTGCTCTTAAATTATATTGTAAATAGCCTTTGTTAGCAACATTAAAACCTTGATACAAACGCGCTTTTATTTGGTCGAAATTATAGTCACTATCAGTTGCTCCAAAACCTTTTTCGTATCCTAAAAACAGTGTTGGATATTTGCTATTAGGAATGTTGAATTTACTATTAGGATAGCTTAAATATTCTTGTCCAAAATTGATGCGAGCAGATACATTTAGTTTAAAAATGTTATGTGGGTTAAAAGATGCAATACCAAAAGCAGTTTCATTTAAAGGGTTATTGCTTGTATATGTATTGTTTTTATCGTTAATGAAAGTTTGATTTGTGGTATTTAATAGTGGGTTTCGTCTTTCATAGCTTAAAGTAGAGTAGAAGCGAAAGCCATTAAACCATTCTTGCGAATACGAAATTTGTGCAAAGCTCTTATCGTACAACTTCATATAATTATCTTCAAAAAACAGAGTGCTTATTGAGTTTACTAAAGGAGAAATAGGTTGGCTGGCATTAAATTGCTGTGTGGTAATTCCGCCAGAAAGCGTTACAAAAGGGCTACTTATATTATTAAGTTTATAGGTTAGCGATCCTGTTATTCGTAATCGTTTATCATCTACACCATAATTTAAAGTTGTATTGACGTTAAAATAGCGTCTAAACTCGTCTAAATTCTTTCTGTAATTAATACTTATTTGGCTGTTGTAACCTTGAACTGTATTAAAATTAAGATTTAAAAGTGGAGAACCAAAGTTTAAATTCCAGTCTTTATACGAGTTTTGGTAATTGTAACCAAACAAAATATTTGGAAGCTTAAACGTATTGTTTTTTGCATCTATCGAATCTAAATAGCTTTTAGATTCTCTAACCACTTGTATGCTGTCCTTTGTAACATAATCGTTTATTTCTTCGTTGGTTAAGGGTACAGGTCTAATGCTGTTCCAATAAGTAGAATCTTTTTTGTTGGCTTCGTTTTCAAAAGACAAGACTTCTTTAGTAAATGTGTTTTTTGTGAAGCTAGGATTGAAATTATAAGTACTATAAACAGCAGTAAAACGACCATCGCCTTTTATGCCAAAAATACCATATTTAAAATCGATACTTTGCGAGATTAAAGCCCAGAGCTTATCTTTTTCAGAAAAGGAGAACGTTTGTTTAAGCGTAATAATATCTGCAGCAGGAATTTGTGCTTGCTGTCCTGTAATGTCCAATTCCAAAGCATAAATAGTCCATTGGTCTTCAACAATATATATGGTTCCTGTAAAAATCCTATCGTTTTCTCGTCGAGGAATTACCTTAATTTTATTGATGAGATTTCCGCTTTCATCATAAAAAATGCCTTCCAGTTTATAACGATAATAATTAAATGCATAATCGGCAATTGGCGATACGATTTGGTTACCCAACTCTACAGTATTGTTGTAAAAATTATAATCGACATCGCTTGCATTATTAAAACTAAAGCCATTATCATTGCCACTTACTTTAGACGCAATTATTTTTTCTTTTAGTTTGTCTGGACGTTGAAATTCTATTTTAGAAATGGTTTCCGAAAGGTAAATAATGCCGCTTCTGGTAGAATCTAATCCACCACCAAGATCACCAATTTCCTGACCTAAAATTTTTTCTGGAGCATTCTTTATTCGTATCAATCCACGAGAGTAGAAATCGGCTTTGTAAGACTTTATACTTTCAAGCATTGCCTTTCTGTTTGCAATAGTTTGCCTTATAATTCTGTTTGCTGGATTATGGTTTGAATTAATTATAACTTCATCTAAAGTTATTTGTTCTTCTTCGAGAGATACATCTACAACATATGGAAACGCATCAATATTTAATTCATTCTTTAATGTTTTATAACCTAAATATTTAAATACTATGGTAAACCTCTTTTTTTCTGAAACATTTAATTCATAATTACCTTCATCATTACTTGTTGTGCCAATGTAAGTGCCTTCAATATAAATATTAACAAATGCCAGAGGATTGCCATTTGTATCGTTTACGTTTCCAATAATTTGAGAAAACCCTTGAATAGTTACAAGAAAAGTTAGTAGGAGTAAAGCGTGCTTCATTAACATTGTGTTATGCATCAAACATAGTAATATTATTAAAGGTTGAATGTTAGAGTAGTCCTAAAGTTATTTAAAATTTTTCTTAATACGATCTAAATCTCGCTTGTTATCTCTGTCTTTAATAGTATCACGCTTGTCGTAGAGTTTCTTCCCTTTTGCCAAAGCAATATCTAGTTTTGCAAACCCTTTTTCATTAATAAACAAACGCAACGGAACAATTGTAAGTCCAGTATTTTTAACTTCTTTTTCTAATTTTTTAAGTTCACGCTTGTTTAACAGTAATTTTCGTTCGGCTTTTGGTCTGTGGTTATAATGTGTGCTATGACTATATTCTTCAACCGACATATTTATTACAAAAAGTTCGTGTTGTTCATTAAATTCGCAAAAACTTTCTGCAATTGAAGCTTTACTTTGTCTAATAGATTTTATTTCGGACCCAGTTAATACAATACCAGCAGTATATTTATCGCGTATTTCGTATTCAAAACGTGCTTTTTTGTTTCGTATGTTTATGTTTTTCTGCATGAAGTACAAAGCTACATATTTTTAATATAGTGCTATGTATAAGATTTTAGCATTATAACAATGCAATAGTTTAATATCGTAATATTGCAATATTACGCTGATAAAATGATGAAATTTAAGTATTAACTTTTTTTTCAGAATTAATTAATCGTATTAAATTATTTTTACAGCAGAATATAATTAAACTATGAAAAAAATAATTTTCACTCTTATTGTGATTTTAATAACATTGTCCTGTAAAAAAGATGCACAACCAATTGCTCAAGATATAATTGATGATGCTATTGAAGTTGCTGGCGGAAACATTATAGCAAAATCTATAATTGATTTTGATTTTAGAGCGATACACTATAAGGCAATTCGAGATAATGGTGAATTTCAATTAGAAAGAGAGTTTTTAGATTCTATTAATGTCGTTAAAGACGTTTATACTAATAACAGTTTCACAAGATTTATAAATAATAATGCTGTTGTTCTTGAAGATACTATGGCTGTAAAATATACAAACTCTGTTAACTCTGTGCATTATTTTTCGGTACTGCCTTATGGGTTAAACGATCCAGCAGTAAACAAGACTTATTTAGAAAAAGTAACAATTAACAGGACCGAATATCATAAAGTTAAAATAACCTTTAATAAAGAAGGAGGCGGAAAAGATTATGAAGATGTTTTTGTGTATTGGATTAATACTGGAACTAACAAGACAGCATTTATAGCTTACTCTTATATTACAGATGGAGGCGGAATGCGATTTAGAGAAGCTTATAACGAGCGTTATGTAAATGGAATACGTTTTGTAGATTACAACAATTATAAACCGATAGATAAAGATGTAGATTTGTTGGATTTAGCCAGTTTGTTTGAAAAGGGCGAACTGAAATTATTATCTAAAATCGAAATTAAAAATATTGTAGTGGAGTAATTTTATTCCAGCTTCCAGCCTCCAACTTCCAACTTCCAGCTTACAACTTCCAGCTTCCAACAGTTTTCTTTAATCCACAACCAAAAGTGTATCCGAAATCTCTCCACTACTAGAAATAGTAACAATATAAAGATTTGCATTATTACTATCGTCTATAGATTCATATTTTTCTTTGCCTAAAATAGTATTAACAAACATTGGAGTCGTGTTACTATGTCCTACTATAAGTACTGTTTTACCTTTAGTATTTTTTATAAAGTCTTCCGAATAAAGCGTTCTAGGATTGTAAATGCTAATGTCCAGATTGTTTTTTTCTGCAGTAGGTTGTGCAGTTTGTTTTGTGCGATTATAATCGGTAGAATACACAGCATCAAATGTTACATGTTCTAAAACATAACTCCATTTAGCAGCACGAAGAATTCCATTTTGAATAAGATTAGGATTTGTATTATTGGCATCGCTTCTATCTTTTTCGGCATGACGAATAAAATAGTAGGTTGTTGTTTCTTCTGCTAAATGCGTTGCAATTTCTTCAGTGTGTTCTTGCGAAAAAGTTGGTACTATAAATAGGGCAGTTAATATAAGTGTAAATATTTGTTTCATTTTAGAATATTTTATTTTGGTTCAATAATTAAAAAAACTGCAGTACTGTCTCCAATGTTTAATACTTCATGCCAATCGGTACCTTCACTATAAAAACTGCTTCCTGTTGTAACATTTACTTCTCTAGTTCCATCAGCATCTATCATTCTAAATTTACTACCTGCCAATGTATAACCAAAATGCGGTTTATGGTAATGTTTTTCGTGTCCAACTCCAGGTTCAAAAGTACATTTTAAAACTCTAATCTTTTCATTTTCTTCTACCAATTCGCAAACCGCTTTATTATTCCATCCTGCTTGTAAAGGATCTGGCAGATTATTATCGGTTTTGCAAGCCATTAATACCAATGACACCAAGAAAAGTTGAATGATAATTTTAAAATTAGTATGCTTCATTTCAGTTTTTATATATTTCAGATTCTGGATGAAATGTTAACCATGCAAAAGCAAAATGATTACTATGTGCTTCTGGTATTAGGATTTTCCCTTTTAGTTTTCCATCTATACAACGTCCTGTAATATCCCAAACACTTTTAGTTTTGGTGTCAATAAACACACCATTCTTCTTTTTAAAAATGAGATGTTTTCCCTCTAAAATAGAAGAGAATACAGTTGCCGATCCAATAGCTTTAGATTTAGAAATATCCTTGCTATCCAGAACTGAAACAGTTCCTTCTTTATAAAAAATTACTATATTTTTACCACTATAAACATCGTTAATTACGCCTTTTTTAGCTATTATTGAAAACGGATAGATTTTATAACCATCTGTGCCTTTAATATCAATAATGCGTTCCATAGGTAAAAGTCTAGAATCTAACTTTTCTAGATCAAAATACATATCGTAAGGTAAGTTGTCCTTGCTGTCGTAATTTACATAAGGGTTTTTACCATAACTGGATTGTGCATTGGTTCCAGTTTTTGGCGATAAAATTTTTCCTTTAGGATATCTTTCAAAAAAATCGTTAACAGATATAACCATCGACGGAATTATAGTTAAATCTGCTCCTGCTAATACGCCAACTAAACCAGTACCCATTAATTGTTGCCACCAAGTTTCAGTTTGCTTATCTGCCATTATCATATCGCTATTTCTTAGCATTCCAGATACTTCGAAATCTAAAAGATATTCTTTACCTTTATGTGTTAATCTTCTATCGTAAACCATACTAGAGTTACATAAAGGGCAATAGGTTGGCAAAATAGGAATACCTCCTAAACTATCATTAGAAATTTCATGCATGGTTAACATATTAAGTGGATATGCTTTGGCTTCACCTTTTATATAAACTGAAATAACTGGCTCATGTTTAAAGAATGAATTTAAGCCCTCTGTTTTACCAATAAAATTCGGATAATCTATTGCTGGAAATGTATTGCGAGGTACAGCAACAGTAATTTCTGATAGGTTTAAGGTTTTATTTAAAGTATCTGTTTCCCATTTGTAAGGTATGTTTTTCGGATTTTTTAATTGTGCATTTAAACTGAAAAATGGAATGCAAAAAAGAAGAAAAGTAATTATTTGAAAAAATATATGTTTCATTTGTTTTGGATTTTGGAGAATGGAAATTATAATAATTTCCATAAAATTTAAAGATACTAAATAGTATAGTTGTGTGTAAACCATGAAAATTACAATAAAGTCAGCTTTTATAACAATTAAAACAATTATTATTACATTTTTAGCATGCTTAACAATATTTAATGGTTTTGCACAAGAAGAAGAAAACCAAGGCTTAAAAGGAGCTTCGTGGACTTTAGGTCAGTTACAATTTACCGATAGTGAAGCTGATGATACTAGTACATTTACAATTTTGCCAGTTGTTGGTACATTTGTAAGTCCAACTGTAACAATTGGATTAGGTCTTGGTTACACGAGCACTAAAGTAGGTGATGCTGATGTTGCTGACGCATTTATTGTTATGCCATTAGTAAGAAATTATTGGGGAATAAATGACAAACTCTACATTTTTGGTCAAGCAGATGTACCAATGATGTTCTTTGATGATGCTACAGCTTGTGGATTTAATGTACGTCCAGTAATAGATTATTTCTTATCTGGTAAAGTAACTATTGAAGCTACTTTTGGACAATTTGGATATAATGCTGTAAAGCCAAGGGATGGAGATGCAGTAGGGACTACTTCTTTAGGATTTAATTTAATGGAAGTGAACTTTAGTATTAAGTTAATCCTGTAAAATATAGATATATTATTTTTAAAAGCCGCTTTTGTGGCTTTTTTTTATTAAGAAAAAGCAACACGCATCATCCCGATAACTATCGGGACAAGATTTGTGTTGCCTTTTACACTAACCAACCATTTATAAGACTGTTATTAAATGATATTGTTACAATTAATACGTTTCTCACATTGCGAAACACTCTTGTGACTTAATATTAAAATTCTTCTGAAACCAAATCGCCTTGATTTCTAAATACTAACTTGTCATCAAATGCATCTAAAAGTATTATACTATCTGTTGTAATAGTTCCTGCTAATATTTCTTTACTTAACTGGTTTAAGACTTCTTTTTGAATCACTCTTTTTACAGGTCTGGCTCCATATTCTGGATTGTAACCTTTCTCTGCTAAATAATCAACCGCTTCTTGAGTAGCATCAAAAGTGATGCCTTGTTGTGCAATCATTTTGGTAACATGTTTAAGTTGTAAACCAACAATTTTAGTTATGTTTTCTTTGCTTAAAGGCGTAAACATAATGGTATCGTCTATTCGATTTAGAAATTCTGGTCTTACACTTTGCTTTAATAATGCTAATACATCTACTTTTGCAGCTTCTATTGCAGAATCAATATCCTTTGTTGCTTCAAAACGTTCGTGAATAATTTGACTGCCAAGATTTGATGTCATGATTATTATGGTGTTTTTAAAATCTGCCACACGACCTTTATTGTCTGTTAAATGTCCTTCATCCAAAACTTGTAATAAAATATTGAAAGTGTCTGGATGTGCTTTTTCAATTTCGTCTAAAAGTACTACAGAATATGGTTTACGTCTCACGGCTTCGGTTAATTGTCCACCTTCATCGTAACCAACATATCCTGGAGGTGCACCAATTAATCTGCTTACAGCATGGCGTTCTTGGTATTCGCTCATATCAATTCTTGTCATAGCATTTTCGTCATCAAAGAGATATTCGGCTAAAGCTTTAGCCAACTCGGTTTTACCAACTCCTGTTGTTCCTAAAAACAAGAAAGTACCTATCGGCTTTTGCGGATTTTGTAAACCAGCACGACTTCGTCGTACAGCATCACTCACAGCTATTATAGCCTCATTTTGTCCAACCACACGCTTATGGAGTTCGTCTTCAAGCTTTAGCAACTTATCACGTTCGCTTTGTATCATTTTGGTAACAGGTATTCCTGTCCATTTAGCAACTACATCTGCAATGTCTTCATAAGTAACTTCTTCTTTAATAAGTGCGGTTTCTTGTTGATCTTGCATTTGCTTTTGAAAAACCTCTAGTTGCTCTTGTGCTTTTTTAATTTTTCCGTAACGTAATTCGGCTACTTTGCCATAATCGCCTTCACGTTCGGCACGTTCGGCTTCAAGTTTGTAATTTTCAATATTAGATTTTACAGTTTGTATATTATCGACCACTTCTTTTTCACTTTTCCATTTGGCATTTACTTCATTACGTTCTTCTTTAAGATTTGCTAAATCTAATCGTAATGTTTTCAATTTAGTCTCATCCTTTTCACGTTTAATCGCTTCTATTTCTATTTCTAGCTGCATCACTTTTCTGTCTAAAACATCGAGTTCTTCTGGTTTAGAGTTGATTTCCATACGTAATTTTGAAGCAGCTTCATCCATTAAATCAATGGCTTTATCTGGTAAAAAACGGTTTGTAATGTAGCGTTCGGATAATTTGACAGCACCAATAATAGCCTCATCTTTAATACGAACTTTATGATGTGTTTCGTATTTTTCTTTAATACCACGTAGTATAGAAATTGCATTTTCGGTATCTGGCTCTTCAACCATTACTTTTTGAAAACGTCTCTCTAATGCTTTGTCCTTTTCAAAATACTTTTGATATTCGTCAAGTGTTGTTGCACCAATAGCGCGAAGTTCTCCACGAGCTAAAGCAGGTTTTAAAATATTTGCAGCATCCATAGCACCTTGACCACCACCAGCACCAACAAGCGTATGTATTTCGTCTATAAATAGGACAACATCACCATCGCTTGTAGTAACTTCTTTAATAACGGCTTTTAAGCGTTCTTCAAACTCGCCTTTATATTTAGCACCAGCAATTAATGCTCCCATATCCAAAGCAAAAATTTGCTTGTCTTTTAAATTTTCAGGAATATCTCCATCTATTATTCTATGCGCTAATCCTTCAGCAATTGCAGTTTTCCCAGTTCCTGGTTCACCAACTAAAATGGGATTATTTTTTGTACGACGTGATAAAATTTGAAGGATTCTACGAATTTCTTCATCACGACCAATAACAGGATCTAACTTACCATCTTTTGCCATCTGATTTAAATTTTTGGCATATTTGCTGAGTGCATTGTAGGTTTCTTCCTGACTTTGAGACGTTACTCTATCACCTTTACGCAATTCATTTATAGCAGATTGCAAACCTTTTTCGGTTACACCTTGATCTTTTAGTATTTGAGCAATCTTACTTTTAGATTTAAAAACTGCAAGAATTAAATGCTCTATTGAAACATAGTCATCTTTCATTTTTTTAGCTATAATATTTGCCTCATTGAGGCTTTTTCCAGTAGTTTGAGACAGCATAATATCTCCGCCTGAAACTTTTGGAAAGCTTTCAAGCGCTGCATCTAAAATTTGTTTTAGCATTGCAACATTAACATTCAATTTTTTTAAAATGAATGGCAACACATTCTCATCAACTTCAAAAATGGCTTTAAATAAATGTTCATTTTCAATATGTTGATGCGCTAAACTTTGAGCAAGCTGTTGCGCTTGTTGTATGGCTTCTTGCGATTTTATGGTATAATTATTAAAATTCATATCATTATTTTTATAATATTGTATTCAATAACCTTACCAATTCAAATCAATAGACATTGTGTCTATAAAAGTCAATAAAAGCGTGACTTTTAGTCAGTTGTAAGGTTATTAAAGTTTATCGACTTATTGTAAAAACAATTAGTTTATGGGAATATTTAATAGTTTGTTTGGTGCTTTTAAGAGTGTTAAAACGGTAAGCGAAAAATTGCCTTGGAAGGACTTAAATTCTTTAGATCAGCTTAATATTATAGAAAAAAAATCGATAACAAAGCTTCAAGTTATCTTTAAGTATTCTACTAGATGTGGTGTGAGTAGAATGGTTTTAAATCAGTTTGAAAATAGTTACAATCTTTCTGAAGATGATTTAGATTTATACTTTTTGGATTTAATTAATTATAGAGATGTTTCTAACCAAGTAGGTTATAAGTTTCAAGTCCTACACGAATCTCCACAATTACTTGTGATTAAAAATGGAGTAGTGGTTGCTCATGAATCTCATGGTGGAATAAATGGTATTGATTTGAGTAGTTTTGTTTAGTATCAGAATGATTATATGTAAAATTCAATAGTTCCAACAAAAGACTTAAGACCGCTACGCTGTTGGAATAAAGAATCAAGACTGTATTATAATTATTTGATGATGTTATGGTTCTAATTTATAAAATTATTAAAATTTCTGAATGAATATTTGTAACAATTATTACCTAGTTTCTACTAATAAATAAAGAATATTTAAGAATTATGGGTGGAGAAGGAAGCATGTCTGCTGCAAATTTAAGTTTAAAACAAAATAGAACCCTTTTAAAAAGGAACAGTTTCAAGGGTGGTACAAATCTATATCTTCAAAGTTCTGGGAAAACAAAAATAGAATTTAAAAAGGTTAGCCCTGAAGAATAAGAATTGATAATAGAAAAGATTAGAAAACAACATAAGAAAAAAGTAAAAAATGAAATTATTTTTTTTATTGTCTCTATTTTTCTAACAATTGCTATCGTTTATTATTTTATTACCTAATTTGATGAATTATTAATATTACAATTATTACTTATAAACAGGAAGCAGTTTCGTTTTTACCTCACCAAAACCAATTCGTGTGCCATCTTTTTCGCAGTATCCACGCATAATAACTGTATCGTTATCATTTATAAATTTGCGTTCGGTACCATCTTTCATTTTAATAGGTTTTTCGCCACGCCAAGTCAATTCTAACATAGAACCATAAGAATCTGGAGTAGTACCAGAAATCGTTCCGCTTCCCATCATATCACCCGAATTTACAGGACAACCATTAGACGTATGATGTGCTAACTGCTGCGCCATATTCCAGTACATATATTTAAAGTTTGTATTGCTAACTATAGTTTCTTTAGCACCTTTGGGTTGTATGGCAGCTTCAAGGCTAATATCAAAGCTCTTTTTTCCTTTATATTGTAAATAAGGTAATTGCTGTTTTATAGGTTTCGGACTTTCAACTCTGAAAGGATCTAGAGCATCTAAAGTAACAATCCAAGGAGAAATTGAAGACGCAAAACTTTTAGATAGAAAAGGACCAAGTGGCACATATTCCCATTTTTGGATATCGCGAGCAGACCAATCGTTAAATAACACCAAACCAAAAATGTATTCTTCAGCTTCTTGAATAGGAATTGGTTCTCCTAAATCGTTAGCATCTGTAGTAATAAAAGCCATTTCTAATTCGAAATCTACTAATTTTGAAGGTCCAAAAACAGGTTCTTTAGCTCCAGCAGGAAGCGTTTGTCCTTGTGGTCTGTGTACAGGAATTCCGGAAGGTATTATAGAAGAACTACGACCATGATAACCTACTGGAATATGCAACCAGTTTGGCAACAAGGCATTATCAGGATCTCTAAACATTGTTCCAACATTAGTAGCATGTTCTTTGCTAGAGTAAAAATCGGTATAATCTCCTATTTGTACTGGTAATTGCATTTCAATTTCATCTAATCTAAAAAGAACAATCTCTTTTTGTTTGGTGTTGTTTTTAAGTGTTGAATTGTTACTGTCAAATATTTCAGCAATTCTATTTCTAACCAACCTCCAGGTTTTTCTACCATCTGCAATAAAATCGTTTAAAGTGTCCTGAAGGAAAATATCTTCCGTTAAAGGAATTTCATCAAAATAACCTAATTGATGTAGAGCACCTAAATCTATTGCAGTATCTCCAATTCGAGTTCCAATTGTTATAATGTCATTTCTTGTTAAAAATACACCAAAAGGAATATTTTGTATTGGGAAATCGGAATTTTTACCGACGTGAAGCCACGATATTCTATCTGGATTGTTAGCTGATAATGACATATTTATTGTTGATTAGTTGTTATTAAATTATATTCAAATATATGTTTTTTGGAGTATTAAACTAAATGTATTTATTATTTTTGGCTTTAAATTTAATGTAAAAATAATTTATGCAACGCGACGAACAAATTTTCGAATTAATACACGCTGAGAATGACAGACAATTAATGGGTTTAGAGTTAATTGCTTCAGAAAATTTTGTAAGTGACCAGGTTATGGAAGCTGCAGGTTCTGTATTAACAAATAAATATGCTGAAGGCTTGCCAGGGAAAAGATATTATGGAGGCTGTGAAATAGTTGATGAAGTAGAGCAGATAGCAATTGATAGAGCAAAAACATTATTTGGAGCAGTTTGGGCAAATGTGCAACCACATTCTGGAAGTCAAGCAAATACTGCTGTTTTTGCTGCATGCTTAAAACCTGACGATACAATTTTAGGATTCGACTTGTCGCATGGCGGACATTTAACACATGGCTCACCAGTAAATTTTTCAGGTAAATTATATAACCCTGTTTTTTATGAAGTAAAGAAAGATACAGGAATAATTGATTATGAACATGTTGAAGCCGTTGCTAAAAAAGAACAGCCAAAACTTATTATTGCAGGTGCTTCGGCATATTCTCGCGATATGGATTTTAGACGTTTTAGAGCAATAGCAGATAGTGTTGGTGCTATTTTAATGGCAGATATTTCGCATCCTGCAGGTTTGATTGCCAAAGGAATTTTAAACGACCCAATTCCGCATTGCCATATTGTAACAACAACTACGCATAAAACTTTGCGAGGTCCAAGAGGAGGAATGATATTAATGGGAGAAGATTTTGATAATCCGTTTGGAATACGCTTGAAGAATGGTAATCTTCGTAAAATGTCTTCTTGGTTGGATTCTGCTGTGTTTCCTGGAAATCAAGGAGGACCATTAGAACATATTATAGCGGCTAAAGCAATTGCTTTTAGTGAGGCTCTAACCGATGAATTTTTGCATTATATAATTCAAGTTAAGAAAAATGCTGAAACCATGGCAAAGGCATTGGTTAAAAGAGATTATAACATAATTTCTGGAGGAACTGACAACCATATGATGCTTATAGATTTGCGTAACAAGAACATTACTGGTAAAGATGCCGAACAAGCTTTAGTTAAAGCAGACATTACAGTAAATAAAAATATGGTACCTTTTGACGATAAATCGCCATTTGTAACATCTGGAATTCGTGTTGGTACAGCAGCAATTACTACCAGAGGATTAAAAGAGATTGATATGGAAGGAATTGTAGATTTAATGGATGAAGTAATAAACAATTATGAAAGTGAAATTGTTTTAGAGTCTGTTGCAATAAGAGTGAATGCGATGATGGAAGATTTACCTTTGTTTGAGTTATAGCTTTTTGTTAAATGTGAATTTAACCCAGTCTTGAGGATATATTTGTTTTATTTATAATAACACGTATTTAATATTTTAAAAGTTATTTCAAAAGAGCTATTATTCTGTTGTCAAGTAGTCTAAATCTCTAATATTCGATCTAGTGTTTCTTGTATGTTCAATTTAGTAGTATCTATAATATTAAGATATTCAGGCCATTTGTATTCTGAAAGTTCTGTGTTTAAAATATCCACTCTGTCTTTCATTTGGTTTTCAATTATTCGCAATTTATCTCTTCGATGATTTTCTTTTAAATCACATTTTAACAAAACACATTTTATGTTTACATTTCTAAATTCATTTTCAAGGTTGTTTTTGAGTTTATCCAAACCCAGAGGAGTCCAAACATTTTCGATTGCAACAGGCATATTATGTTTTAGATATTCTTTAGTTGATACAAAACTCAAATCGGCAATTAACAATTCTTCTTTTATTGAAAAACGATCGTAGATTTTGTTATGTATCCAATTCCTAAAATAATCAGATTCAATTACTACTCCTTTTTTTAGTTTAGCCCATTTTTTTGAAATTGTTGATTTTCCAACTCCACACCCTCCTGTAAGTATTAGAATTTCTTTCATTATAATCAATCTTCAAACTCAATACTTTCATAAGCTCCAAGATCTGGAGTTGCACTTCGAGTGGTGTTTAAAATATCAATGTTTAAATTTCCAAAAATAATTCCAATATTGTCTGCAGATGAGCCATTCGGAATTTGAAGCCTATTATTATTAGGATCTAAAAATTCAGGATCTTCATTAAAAATTACATTTTCATATAATGCGACATTGTCAAAATCGTAAATATCTCCTGTAAAATTGTTACTACTATTATCAAACCGAATTAAGCAATTCGTGAATTTAAAATTAAATGTTTCAGAATCATCCTTATCTAATATTAGCTCTGGATTATCATTTCCGTAAATAATACAGTTTGTAAAGTTGGCTTCATCTAAAGGATTTGTAAATGTTGTATTCTCTTCATCTATAATAAAATTGTTTAATAAAACAGAAGGAAATTGTCTAAAACTATTATTCCAATAGTTTGCAAAGGTGGAATGTACAAAGTTGTAACTGCCACCAAAAGTGCCACCAAAAGAGGATTGTCCACTGTTATTTATTACTACATTTTCTCCGTTAATAGAAGTTCCTCTTCCTAAAATCCCAAAATTACTGGAGTTGTAAATTTGTGTATTTGTTATGGTTAGTTTACTGTTAATATCTTTATTACCATCACTTAAAATTCCAACTGTACTGTTTTTAATTGTAGCATGATTAAATTCGTTATCTACACTACCATTAAACAGCCAAATGGTTTGCCATTGTCCTGGAACGTCTTCAAAACTAGGTTCTAATCGGTCGCCAGAAAAAACAACTTCGCCTTCCATAAGGTCTAGGTCGTTACTTGGTAATCCATTTACTTTAAGCGATCCTCCATCAGTAATAAGCAAACCAGAATTGGCATGAAAATGAACTCTTGCTCCAGCATTAATTGTTAAGGTTTTACTATCATCTACAGCTGCATAACCATAAATTACATGAGGTTTTTCGTTTGTGAAGGTAAGTTCAGTATCTGTTAAAAAGCGTCCTTGTATTGTGGTTTCATCATCATTACCATCGCCATCAATATCAAAAGTTAAGGTTTCAATAATACCTTCTGCTGAACGTTGCGGAAAAATAAAAACAGCATCTTTTACAAGCGTAACTAATTCTACTTTTTGAAGATTTTCTCCAGCATCAAACTCAATAGCATCAGTATATAAAAATTGTGTTTGTAAAGCTGCTAATGCTTGAATATCTATAGTAGTTTCAATAAAAATAAACATACTGTCTTTAGCTAGAATTTCGACGTTTTCAAACTCTTTACCTAAAGTTGAGCCTGAACCAGTCATTCCATCTACATTTAAACGATACATTGAATTTTGTCCTTGACTTAATCTTAAAGCCGGAATGACAATATCTGTATTACTTCTATTATACACTTTAAGGTTATAAGTACTCGAACCAATATTTGTAAAAACGGTATCGAGATAAACAGTATCTTTTGAAAACTGAAGACTTCCTGTACTTGGATTAAAATCAAAATCTTTTCGACAAGAACTCCATAAAATTAATACTGTAATGCAAAGGGTAAAATATAAGTAGCGTTTCATTTGTTAAAGATAAATTTTCAAACTAAATATCATTTTATTTTTTAGAAAAAAAAATTAAATGCCCATTATGGGCTAAAAATATAACTTTTGAAAACATGAAATAGTATAAAGTCATTTTTTAATTAAACAAATTCGCAATTTCAGAATTGATTCTTGTTGGACGTAAAGTTTTATAACTCATTAAACACCATTTGGTTTCAGAAATTATAAGAAGTTTTTGGGATTTGTTATGATACATTTCTACAATACGAGTAGAAGTAATACCATCTGTTTTTATGACATAGGTTTTAAGCTTAACTATATCGTTTAATAATGCCGAATTCTTGTATTGAATTTTATGACTTAAAAGCACCCAGAAATATTCTTCACAAAGATCTTTTGAAGCATTTTGTAGCCAATGCTCTTTTGCAACATCATTTACCCATTTTACATAACGCACATTATTAACATGGTTTAGCTCGTCTAAATCATCTTTGGTAACAGTTATAAATTTTTCAAATACTTGCATTGGTTTATTGTTCAATAATTTCTATTTCAAACAATTTATCCCAACGTTTTCCGGTTACAAAAATGGTTTTAGTTTCTGAGTTATAGGCTATACCATTTAAAACATCTAATCCTTTATGTTGAGTGACTTTCTTTTTTAAAGACCTAAAATCTATAACACCTTCAATAGCTCCATTATTAGGGTTTATAATAGCAACACCATCTAACTGATATCTGTTTGCATAAATTTTTCCTTCAACCCATTCTAGTTCATTCATACCAACAATTTTCCCTTTGTTAGTATAGGTTTGAATAAACTCTTGCTCTTCTAAAGTCTCAGGTTCAAGAATCCAAATCTTATCTGTGCCATCAGATTTATAGAGTTGTTTTCCGTCATTACAAATTCCCCAACCTTCTTTACTTTTACCATAATTGAAACTGCTTTTTTTATCAAATGTTTCTAAATCATAAATAAAGCCTACATTATTTTGCCATGTCAACTGGTAGATATTGTTATTTAAAATAGTGAGTCCTTCACCAAAATATTCCTTTGCTAAATCAATATTTTTCAACACTTCACCAGTTTTATAATCTACTTTTCGAAGTTTGGATTCTCCATGCTGTCCAGTGCTTTCATAGAGTTCTCCATTAAAAAACTCTAAGCCTTGCGTATATGAAGTAATATCGTGTGGATATTCGTTAACAATTTTGTAGGTATAAACTTTTGGTGGTTCACTGTTTAAAATAGTAATTGATGTTGAAGTAATTTGAGTTTTTCCTTCAAAAAATATAGTAGCATCTATAGTTTGCTTTCCTAGTTTAAAATCGTCTAGATTTTGGTCATTGCCTATTTGTTTTCCATCAAGAGTATAAACAACAGAATCTATGCTATATTGTTTTTGGTTTTTAATTGAAAGGTTAAATGTTTCATTATTAACAATAGTTTTTCCTTTAATATTAGTAACTATAGAAAAATCATTTTTTTTGTGATTAGAATTACTTCCACATGACAGTACAATTACGCTTAAAATAATGATAGATAGAAATTTAAAAACACGCATGAATTTGATAATTTATTGAGCAAGTTATTTATTTAAATTCAGATTAAAAAATCATTGTCCAACTATTAAAAGATTGTATCTTTGCAGTCGGCAAGTCCTACACAACTAGCTCCTGTTGAATCCTCCAGGGCGGGAACGCAGCAAAGGTAAATGGTTGTAGCAGTGTGATGTAGGTAGCTTGCCTTTTTTTTTGTGCTTATCCTAAATCCTTTCCAACGGAAAGGACTATTTTCTCTTTCATCAATTCGTTTCTTTATTTTATTTCAATAGTGTATTTTTGAAGTCTTTAATGTTCAATTATGTCTAAAGTCGTTTTAATAACTGGTGCTTCTTCAGGAATAGGAAAATCAATTGGCGAATATCTTACCCAAAAAGGCATGACTGTTTCTGGCACGAGTAGAAATCCTCAAAATTATCCTGACAGTAAGTTTCCTATTATTGCTTTAGATGTAGCAAATAATGATAGTATTTTAAGTTGTATTCAAACTGTATTAGATGCTGAAGGAAGAATAGATGTAGTTATTAATAATGCTGGAGCAGGTATTACAGGACCAATAGAAGAAATTCCTGAAGCAGAAATTAAACGAAATTTTGAAACCAATTTTTTTGGTCCAATTAATGTGATTAAGGCAGTTCTGCCTCAAATGCGAAAACAAAATTCTGGATTAATTATTAATATAACCTCTATTGCAGGTTATATGGGATTACCTTATCGTGGCATTTATACTGCAAGTAAAGGCGCGTTAGAGCTTATTACTGAAACCTTTAGAATGGAAATAAAAGATTTTAATATTCAAATGACTAATATCGCTCCAGGTGATTTTGCAACCAATATTGCTGCTGGACGTTTTCATGCTCCTATAAAAGAAAATTCACCTTATAAAGAAAAATATGGAAGTGTTTTAAAAGCAATTGATGAAGATGTAAATAAAGGAAACAATCCTATTGACATGGCTAAAACTGTTTATAAAGTTATAAAAACTAAAAAGCCAAAAATACACTATAAAGTAGGTGCATTTATGCAAAAATTTTCAATTGTATTAAAGCGGATTCTTCCAGATAAAGTTTATGAAAAGCTATTACTTAATCATTATAAATTATAAAGAATTGCGCTTTAACATTTCTTATAAAATAAGTTGATTAGATTCAGAAACGGATTCAGAATAAATTGTAAATTCGCAACAAATTATAACACAACTAAAAACACCACCACATAATGAAATTTTTTATTGATACAGCTAATTTAGATCAAATAAAAGAAGCTCAAGATCTTGGAGTTCTTGATGGTGTAACAACCAATCCTTCATTAATGGCTAAAGAAGGCATTACAGGACATGACAATATTTTAAAACACTATGTGGACATTTGTAATATTGTAGATGGAGATGTAAGTGCAGAAGTGATTGCTACAGATTTTGAAGGCATGATAAGAGAAGGAGAGGTATTAGCCGAATTGCATGAACAAATAGTTGTAAAACTGCCAATGATTAAAGATGGTATAAAAGCAGCTAAATATTTTAAAGATAAAGGTGTTAAAATCAATGTTACTTTAGTATTTTCTGTAGGTCAAGCATTATTAGCTGCAAAAGCAGGTGCGACTTATGTGTCTCCTTTTATTGGGCGTTTAGATGATGTTTCAACAGATGGATTAAATTTAATTTCTGAAATTCGTCATATCTATGATATTTATGGTTTCGAAACTCAAATTTTAGCAGCTTCCGTACGTCATACAATGCATATAATAGATTGCGCTAAATTAGGAGCAGATGTTATGACAGGACCTTTAAGTGCTATTGAAGGCTTATTAAATCATCCGCTTACAGATATTGGTCTTGCAAATTTTTTAGCAGATTATAAAAAAGGAAATTAGAAAGTTTATGCTCTAAAATAAGAATATAAAAAAAGCGCAATTTGTGGTTTTTTTTATTTCAGTTTGTTTAATTCTTTTTTAAAGTTTCTGTTAAACATATTGGCATTAGATGCAACAATGTATTTGTCTTTATTAACTATCATAACTTTATAGATATAGTTAATAGCTAAAATCTTTTTTGCTGCTTCAGGATTTCTAAATCTAAATTCATTATCCAATACAAAATTATTCTCTTTCAACAATCGTTTCCAAACAGATGAACTACCAGAATTAATATTAATAGAAATAAAGTCTAGGTTAGGGTATGCTTCTTGTAGCTCTAAAACTTTTTTGTGGCTATTCTTAAAATGACTTTTACTGGCTTTAGTCCAAAAATAAACTACTGTTGGTTTGCTAAAAATGGTATTAATATTAGAAGTTTCATTTATATTATTAACAATTTCAACATCAGGAAATCTATTTCCTGGTCGTAATTTTTTTAGTGTGCTATATAAATTAGTGATTTGTTCAGTATGTTCACTATCTGTACTTTTTTCTATGTAAGAGTTAAATAAAACATCAGAATCTTTAACAGATTTGCAATACGATAAAAAGTTACGAGTTGCATATTTTAAAAGATTATTCTTAATAGCTTTATTGCCTACAAGACTATCAATTAAATGTATTTTGTTTAAATTATAATCTATAGAGTTTCTATCAAAAATAGAATCATTTGTAGTTTCAAAATACTTGTCTAAAGCTAAATTGTTAAAATGAGGAAATAAGAAATTGTAATAAGGATAAAAATCTTTTAATTCTTCATCGTTATAATTTATTGTTTTTCTAAACGCATAAAAATCTTTTGGTAATGAATCATGTTTTACTAGCTTATAATTACCGTAATATCTAAAAGGATACAGTTCTTTTTGAGCATAATAACTAAAGTCAATACTTGCTTTTGCAACTTTATTAAACAACTCCGAGTTAGGATAATTTTCGTCATAAACTTTAAGATTGTTATACTTGTTTAACCTTAAAGAATCTATTTTATGTTGAAATTGTTCTGGGGCTAACTTGCTAAATTTGTACATCATCTTATCTTCAGAATCAAGTGACAAATATAAATTTATTAGATAGTTGTTTTTTTTAGATCCTTTGCCAGTAAACACAAGAGATTCATCAAAATCTATGGTATTAAGCCTTAACATGATACTATCGTTTGGCTCTAAAATTACTATCTGGTATTCTCCTCCATGAACAAACGAATGTAAACCAGAGTTAAGATTTTCAACTTTATGAAGAAACCTATTATTTTCATCCAAGTATAGTGTATCTATTGGAACTGCATTATCATAGAGTACTAAATAATCATTATTCGGATTAATTATTTCACCACCAAAATAAGCTTGTCCACAACTGTTATCTTTGGTATTACAGCCTAATAGTGTTATAGATAATAAAATATATACTATTAAATGTTTCATATTAAAATTTATTAGAGAATACACTTTACGTTCTCTAATTTCGTACAAAAATATACTTTGCATACTAAAAGCGTTGTTAAGGCGTTGTTAAATCTTATTTAAGGATAGCTTTTATTTGCTTAATCGATTGATTTTTCTACTTTTGCGGCGAATTTAAACAAAAAATAATGTTATCAGTTTCTAACTTATCTATTCAATTTGGTAAACGTATCCTTTTTGATGAGGTAAATACAACATTCCACAATGGTAATTGCTACGGAATTATTGGTGCTAATGGTTCAGGAAAATCAACTTTTTTAAAGATTTTAACTGGAAATCATGATGCAACTTCTGGACATGTACATTTAGAAGTAGGTAAACGTATGTCTGTGCTTGAGCAGAATCATAATTTGTACGATGAGCATCCTGTTTTAGAAACTGTAATAATGGGTAACAAGCCCTTGTTTAAGATTAAATCTGAAATAGATGCATTATATGCCAGTTATTCAGATGAAAATGCCGAGAAAATAGGAGAGTTACAAGTACAGTTTGAAGAAATGAATGGTTGGAATGCAGATAGCGATGCAGCTGCTTTATTATCAAATTTAGGAATTAAAGAAGTGTTTCATTACACCTTAATGAAAGACCTCGATGGGAAACAAAAAGTAAGAGTTTTATTGGCACAAGCCTTGTTTGGTAATCCAGATGTGTTAATAATGGATGAGCCTACTAATGACCTAGATTACGAAACAATTTCATGGTTAGAAAATTTTCTGGCTAATTATGAAAACTGTGTAATTGTAGTCTCTCACGACAGACACTTTTTAGATGCTGTTTGTACACATATTTCTGATATCGATTTCTCTAAAATAAATCATTACTCTGGTAATTATTCGTTTTGGTATGAGTCTTCGCAGTTAGCAGCAAGACAACGTTCACAGCAGAACAAAAAAGCAGAAGAGAAGAAAAAAGAACTAGAAGAATTTATAAGACGCTTTTCGGCAAATGTTGCTAAATCAAAACAAGCAACTAGCAGAAAAAAAATGATTGATAAACTTAATATATCAGATATTAAGCCTTCAAGTCGTCGTTATCCTGCTATTATTTTTGAAAGTAATAGAATAGCTGGAGACCAAATTTTAAATACCGAAAATTTAGCTGCTTCAATTGATGGAGACGTACTGTTTCAAAAAATTGATATTAATCTCTCCAAAGGAGATAAAGTAGTTGTGTTTTCAAAAGACTCAAGAGCTACAACTGCTTTATATCAAATTTTAACTGGTAATGAAACAGCAGATACAGGAAAATTTGCATGGGGAATTACCACATCACAATCATATTTACCATTAGAAAACAGTAGTTTTTTTAATAATAGATTAACTTTAGTCGATTGGTTGCGTCAATGGGCAACAACCGAAGAAGAACGTGAAGAAGTTTATGTTCGTGGGTTTTTAGGCAAAATGATTTTTAGCGGAGAAGAAGCCTTAAAAACGGCTAATGTTTTATCTGGTGGAGAGAAAGTGCGTTGCATGTTATCTCGTATGATGATGATTCGTGCCAATGTATTACTATTAGACGAGCCTACTAACCATCTGGATTTGGAAAGTATTACAGCTTTTAATAATTCGCTTAAAAACTTTAAAGGCACTGTGTTATTTACCACACACGATCACGAGTTTGCACAAACTGTAGCAAATCGCGTTATCGAGTTAACGCCAAATGGAATTATAGATCGTTATACTACATTTGATGAATATATGCAAGATTCTAAAATTAAAGCATTAAGAGATAAAATGTCTGCTGTTACTGTTTAATTAGTATATATAAAACAAAATTTCCCATTGTTAATAGCCTATTTTAACTGTCTGAAATATAATGACATAGCATTTAATTTATATTATTTTATGCATTATGTTGCATATATACAACATAATGTTATATATTTATACTATGGAAAGTAGAAATATTTATAATAGAATTGCTGTTCTTCGCAAAGAGAAATTACTGACAAGAAAAGAACTTGCGGATAAAATTGGAGTTAATTTTCAAACGATTGGTTATTTGGAACGTGAAGAATATAATCCGAGTTTAGATCTGGCCTTTCGCATTGGCAAAGTATTTGATTTGCCAATTGACATCATTTTTTCTACTGAACCATTAAAACCCTTAAGTCAATTGTTAAATAATAATAAAGAAAAATAATTATGGCACTAAAAAAATCAAATAATAGTAGAAAAGTTGGAGTAGCTCTAACTTTATTCAGCTTATTAGCTATGGTAATTGTATTCGAATATTATAAAATTGATCGAGGACATATCAATTTTATAATCATTGAAATAATTGTTTTCATTGTGTTTTTAGTAAGCTTCACTAAAACTTTTATTAAAACCGGCTTATGGAAATTTACCCACAAACCATTGAAAAAACTGGATGAAAGAGAAATCGAATTAACAAGTAAATCATTAAGATATGCTTATGGGATTTTTACAGTACTCGTATTGGGTTTGTTATTATCATTAGCAGTAACCAATTTGTCAATAGATGTTGTGTTAGTAGCATCATTAATACTGTTTGCACATATCTTACCTGCATCTGTAATTGCGTGGACTGAAAAATAAGTTTTACTAAATGTACATCAACAGGAGGAACAAAATATATAACCTGTTAAAAACCATACATTTGGTGAGTTTTTTATATCTGCATTTCCGCTTTAACATTTTCAACAACAGGAACAGCTTTCTCCAATTCATCATTATGGACATAAATTTCAATCAATCTAGGATAATCAGTTACTAAAACTGCTCGTAAACCAGTTTTAAAATCATCTTTTAAAATGGGTTCTATACCAATATCTTCAAGACGTGATTGAATAAGTTGAGCAATAATAAAACTTCCAGTGAATATTTTTGTATAATGTGTTTCCATAACTTAAAAGGGTTTAAGTTCTCTTTTAAAGATACAAAAAAACAATTCAACTTGTTAATTTTAGATAAAGAATAAAAAATTAAAAAGGCATTAATTCAAGCTGATTTTCAAAATTATCGTGTAGTTTATTCTTAATCTTAAGAGCTGAATAGTTACGTTATAAACTTTTATAAAAGTTTTTAAAATGTACCAACAATTCCTATTTGATTTGTGCTAAACTTAAAATTCCACGAAATGGTCTTTTCTTTTTTTGGATAGGAATAGGCATTGGAGTTGAATAAATAATTATCAATACAATCTACTACAATAATACTCAAAGCAGTACTAAATGTAATATCTGTGAGCCAATGAGCACCATCTAACAACCTTGATATTGGAGCGATAGAACCTAAAGTATAAATTCCGATTTTAGTCAAAGTACCGTCAAACTGTTTAGCAATAGAATGTGCTTAGTTATAGATAGTATAGTATGTCCAGAAGGAAACGAATGAAATTCAGAAGCTTTAGAAAAAGGATCAAAAGAAGCACTTCCAATATTTGCAGTTGGACGTGCTCTACCTATTACATTTTTTCCTATACTTTGAAGTAATCCTGATGTAAAAGATGATGCAATAATTAGTACTCCCGTTTTTCTTACTTTCTCATTTTTACTAAATAATCCATAGCCATAAATACTAGCAGTAGCAACAAAATAGTTTTGCGGATTTCCTACATACCAACCAAAGTCTTTAATAATTTTAGGAACATTAGGCTCCTGTCTTGCAAAAAAGGTATTGGTTTCATCATCAATACTGGACATTACCACAGAGCCTAGCACCATGATACCTAGAGTGGTAAAGTCTTTTTTCTTCCAGTATGCAGGACGTGTAAATGAATGCTTTATTCCTCGAAATGCGGTTTTAGCATCATACTTTAACAATTGCCAGATTGTAGTTGTATCACTTGTCTTGTTAAGTTGTAATTGTTGTGCGCACACTTTAGTAAAACAAAGCATAAATAAGAGCGATATAAGAATTACTGTATTATTACGCATATTATTATCTCAATTCTGCTCCAAGCTGTTTTTCAAAGTTGGCTTGCAGCTTACTCATAATCTTATCAATCTGCTTATCTGTAAGGGTTTTACGCTCGTCTTGTAATGTAAAACTAACCGCATAACTCTTTTTGCCTTTAGGTAAGTTTTTACCTTGATATACATCAAATAAATTAATGTCTTTTAGTAATTGATTTTCGGTTTGTTTTGCAATAGCTTGTATGTCACTAAAGTTTACTGCATCGTCAAGAAGTAATGCAAAATCACGTTTTACTGCTGGATATTTAGGAATATCTTTAAATGTAATTGCATTGTGCTTGGCAGCTTCTAAAACAGCATCCCAATTAAAATCGGCATACAAAACCTCTTGAGAGATTCCGAAATGCTTTAAAATCGATTTTTTGACCAATCCAAATTCTACAAGTTTGATTTTACTTAAGCTAAGTTGCAAGCCTTCACTAAATACATCGTTTTCAATTGTTGATTCTTTAAAACGTGTAATTCCTAAACGTTCTAAAGTTGAGATAATCGTTCCCTTTAAATAAAAGAAGTCGCTTTTTTGATCCCGATAGCTATCGGGAGGAGTCGTCCAACTATCAGTAGTTTTATTTCCTGTAACCAAAAGACTTAAATGTTTGTATTCTTCGCGATTACCATTGTAATCATGATAAGTTTTACCAAACTCAAATAATTTTAGATTGTTCCGTTTTCTATTTAAATTATAAGATATTGCTTCTAATCCTGAAAATAATAAAGACTGTCGCATGACGGACAAATCATTGCTTAAAGGATTTAACATAATTACATTATATTCTTCTTTTAGTTGTTCGCTTAATGCAGTGTAATTTGGTGTAGTAAGCGAATTGGCCATAATCTCATAAAATCCTTGAGAGACTAATTGATTACCAATAATATTCTGCAATTTATAATCTTCAAATCTTGAAGAATTAGAAATTGATGCGTTTAGTTTTTCGGTAGTATTTATGTTATTATAACCATACACACGCAATATTTCTTCAATAACATCAGCTTCACGTTGTACATCATTTCTGTAGGCTGGAACGGTTAATCCTAAACCTGTTTCGGTAACATTATTTACTTTAATGTCGAGTGATGTTAAAATGCGTTTTATAATTTCATGCGGAATTTCCTCACCAATAAGGCTTGTAGCTTTATCGAAACTTAATCTTACCTGAAAGTCTTCAATTTTATTTGGGTAAATATCTACAATATCGCTTGTAATTTCTCCTCCTGCAATGTCTTGTATCAATAACGCAGCACGTTTTAAAGCATACTCTGTAATGTTTGGGTCGATACCACGCTCAAATCTAAATGAAGCATCAGTATTTAATCCATGTCGTTTTGCACTTTTACGAATACTTACAGGATTAAAGTATGCACTTTCTAAAAAGATACTTGTTGTACTTTTAGAAACTCCAGAATCTATACCACCAAACACACCAGCGATACACATTGGTTTTTCGCCATCACATATCATTAGGTCTTCTTCATGAAGCTCACGTTCTATCTCATCTAAAGTTATAAACTTTGTACCAGATTTAAGGGTTTTAACTTCAATTTCACCACTTTCAATTTTTGATGCATCAAATGCATGGAGTGGTTGCCCAAGCTCATGTAACACATAATTAGTAGCATCAACAATATTATTTATTGGAGTTAGACCAATAGCTTCTAAGCGATGTTGTAACCAAGCAGGAGAGTCTTCTACTGTAAGTCCAGTAATGGTCACACCACAATATCTAGGTGCTAAATCTTTATTTTTAACATCGACATCAATTATTAAAGTCCTGTTATCTACATGAAACGCACTAATAGATGGCGTAATGAGTTCTAAATTAACCTCTTTTTGTAAGAGACCAGCTTTTAGGTCTCGAGCTATCCCTAAATGACTCATGGCATCAGCGCGATTAGGTGTTAAACCAATTTCAAAAACTTGGTCGTTTTCAATATCAAATATTTCAGAAGCAATAGTTCCAACTTTTATTTTTTCATCCAAAACCATGACTCCATCATGAGATTTACCAAGACCTAATTCGTCTTCGGCGCAAATCATTCCGTGACTTTCTTCACCACGAATCTTTCCTCTTTTAATGGTCCAAGCTTCACCATCTTCAGCATACAATGTAGTTCCAATAGTAGCTACAGGAACTTTTTGACCTTTTGCAACATTAGGTGCACCACAAACAATTTGCAAAGGTGTTTCGCCACCAATATTTACAGTTGTGAGTTTTAATTTATCGGCATTAGGATGTTTCTTACATGTTAAAACTTCTCCAATAATTACACCTTCTAAACCACCTTTTACAGATTGATAGGATTCTATGCCTTCAACCTCTAGCCCTAAATCTGTAAGTAATTCACTTGTTTGTTCGGGAGTCCAATCTGTTTTTATGAATTGTTTTAACCAATTGTATGAAATCTTCATAAACGATAAGCTGTATTTAAGTCTGTAAAGATAATAATACTTGCCTGTTAACGAAACTCTAACAATTTTTTTATGTAAGTATTTTGTTGTTTATTCGATTACCAATTTTAAAAACGATAACATGAAAAATTTTATGGTCTTTCTTTTAGCTGTTTTATTGTTTTCTTGTGTCGAAAATAATGGGGTTAAGAAACTGGAGATTGGAACGTATAGAGGCTATTTAGTAGCCCAAGACCACCAGGAAATGCCTTTTATTTTTGAAGTTATATCCGAACATAAATTAAATATTTACAATGCAGAAGAAGTTATTGAGGTGGACGAAATAGAGTATGTAAACGACTCTGTATATATTAAGTTGCCTTATTTTGAAACACTTATTGCTGCTAAGTTTGAAGGCAATAATTTTAAAGGACAATGGATAGAAGAAGACCGAGATAGGAGTGTGGCAATTGTTGCAGAATATAATAAAACACAACGCTTTGCTGAAACTAAAACAGAAAATGCTATTGATGTATCTGGAGTTTGGGAAGTAGCGTTTAACGATTACGGAAGACGCTATCCTTCTAAAGGTGTGTTTGAGCAAGAAGGCAATATCGTTACAGGAACCTTTAGAACTCCTTCTGGAGATTATCGTTTTCTTGAAGGTGTTGTAGATGCCGATACCTTAAAGATCTCTACTTTTGATGGTGCACATGCATTTTTGTTTAAAGCACATGTAAGCGATTCTACAATGCTTGGCGATTTTTATTCAGGAAACCACTCTAAAGAAACCTTTGTTGCAAAGCGTAATGCTAATTTTGAATTGCCTGATGCAAACACTTTAACGTTTATAAATGAAGGCTACGATACGTTTAATTTTTCGTTTCCAGATATCGAAGGTAATATGGTATCGTTTACAGACCAGCGTTTTAAAAATAAAGTAGTGTTGGTACAGTTAATGGGATCGTATTGCCCTAATTGTTTAGATGAAAGTAAATTTTATTCAAAGTTTTACGAGGCTAATAAAGATAAGGGTTTAGAGATTATTGCTTTAGCATTTGAAAATGCCAAAACCAAAGCAAAAGCCATAAAAGGGATTAAGCGCATGAAAGCACGTGTTGGTATGAATTACCCTATTTTATTGGCGCAAATAGGGACAAACGATAAAGGTAAAGCACAAGAAAAAATGCCAATGTTAAACAAAGTGCTATCTTATCCTACAACCATTTTTATAGATAAAAAAGGCTTGGTAAGAAAAATACATACAGGCTTTAATGGACCTGCAACTGGAGAAAAGTATATAAGTTTTAAAAAGGAGTTTACAGAATTTATTGATACACTTTTAGCGGAATAAATTTTAAATAGCGCTTATCTATGGACTAAACATACCAGAGGTCATTGAAACTTAAGTGTTTTAACATCTCTTTTTATACGAAAAGGCTTAGTGTAAATAGCTTGCAGCATTTATATCTATAGTTGTGCCAGTCGCATGATCTGCTAATCCACTTGCTAATAATGTAACAATTGGTGCAATATCTTTGGGTTCAGTAAATCTATCAAATGACAGATCTTTTAAAATATACTCTTCTCCATGCTCTTCAATTGTTTTTTGTATCATATCAGTTTTAACCCAGCCAGGCGCTAATACAAAGCAGGTAATACCATCCTTACCAAACTCCTTTGCTATTGATTTACTTAATGAAACCACTCCTCCTTTTGATGCTGCATAAGCTAGAAATTTTGCCGTCTCTCCTCTAAAAGCTGAACGAGAAGCCATATTGATTATTCTTCCGCATTTTCTAGTTTTAAAATGTTGAATGGCTAAGTTACAGAGGATACCAATTGCTCTTAAGTTTATCGACATTGTTTTATCCCATTCGTTAACCCAATTTTTACTATTTAATGGAGACGATATTGCAATTCCTGCATTATTTACAATTACATCAATATGGCCAAATTCTTTTAGTACACTATTGAATAACATTTCGCATTCAATAGGATCTTCCAAATCTGCCTTAAATATTTTTGACTTATTACCTATACTCTGCATAACTGTTTCAGCCGATTCTTTATCATTGTTATAATGTATTGCAATTCTTGCACCAGATTTACCTAATTCTTTTGAAATAGCTGCACCTATTCCACGACTGGCACCTGTAACCAGGATATTTTTTGTGTGTAAGTCAATTTTCATAATTGTCAAAATATTTTAGCTGAATAAATTTTAAATAAGGCTTATCGTCTCGTATAACGTTTCTTAACGGATTTAAATCTTTAAATATTCCGCCTTTTTCTTCAAAACTACAAAGAAAGGTTGGATTCTCCAGCAGGAAATTCAGCCGTTACGAACGTTATGCGTTGTTGTACGCTGGCTTTTATCTTAAAAATTTAATTTGAGGATAATACATCAAATCTTTTTCATTACTAATTCTTAATGTATTTAATAATACATAAATTAAATTAATGAAATACATAAATCCAGTCACAGTAAAGACTATGCTTAAAGTAAGACTTTCTAAAAGTCCGATTTTTGAAAGGAGAAACAATAAAAAAGGAATAAAGAACAGAAGTATTGTCCATGTTATCTCAAAGTTAATCACATCTCTTCCTAATTTTTTGATGTTTTTGATTTTGTCTTTTCTTGATGTCCATAATATGAATGGCACTAAAATCCCAAGCATTGGAAAAAACAAAAATGTAAGTGCAGAAAGATTTAGAAATATCAAATATCTTTTGTCCTCTTTTATTACCCAATCAATTAATTCATCTGGATTTACATTCAATGCATTTGATAATCGTTTGAGTGAGTCTCCAGTTGGATTTGTATCGCCATTTTCAATCCGTTGAATAGTTCTTAAACTTAGACCTGATTCATCGGCAAGAACTTCTTGAGACTTACCTTTTTGATTTCTTAATTCTTTTAATCTTATTGCTAAGTGGTTCTTATTCATTTTCTATAGTATTAGTTTTCATTGCTACAGTTTTTTTGTTTCGCATGATAGCAAGTGTTATTGAACCCAGTAAAAATCCAGGGATAATTTGAATCAGAGAACCGTAAACCACTTGATTTAATATTGCTTGTGCAAAATTATTAAAATAAAAGCCATAATGAGTTCCTATTTCCCATTTAGTATCAATCCACCAAAGTATAGAGACAGGAAATCTTGAAATTGGTGAAAATATAATTAAACTTAAAAGGAGTAATAGATATGGGTGTTTTTCATTATATAATTTAATCCCCCAGTAAATGGCAAATACCAATGATAACCATAGTAATCCAATAATGAAAATAACACTTTCTGGTAGTCCAGAAAGTTCAAGGAAAAAACGAATTGGTGTAACAAACAACGCAACTATTATTGGTGTTTTTGCAAGGCTAAGTGCATGTTGAAATATTGTTTTTCGAGTTGTTACTTCTTTTTCTTTATTCTTCATTGTATAGATGTTTTTTTGTTCGAAACAAAAGTACTTCAGTGTACCGACATTGATGACGTCATAGTTATGACATCTTTGCGTCATCTATGCTACATCCTTTAAAAGCAGACAAATAAATAGTCTTTTTTGTTTGGGGATGAAGAATTAATGAGTTGAAAAATCAGAATGAAACTTCATTTTCAGCTTGCGTAGAAAGGTTAAGAGATATTCAGTTTCAATTGATTATATCGTCCGATACTGAAACAAGTTCAGCATAAATAAGCGAAGTTAGTTTTTTAAATTTAAGATTCAATTTAAATATTAATGATTTTGAAACGAGATATAACTGCAAATTAATTACACGCCATATTTCTTAAAGAATAGTTAATTAACAATACTCTAACAAGACCCAGTTTTATAAGTGGCTACTTTAGTGCTATAACAATCAAACAAAAATTTCTTATGAAAAAAATCAATCATTATCTAACCCTCGGAACATTGGTAATGTCTTTGTTTCTTTTAACAATTGATGCTAATGCACAATTAAAAACACCTAGAGGAAGCCAAAATGCTTCTGTAACACAAACTGTTGGAATTTCAAAAATTCATATTAATTACTCAAGACCAAGTGTAAATGATCGCGAGATTTGGGGAAAATTAGTGCCTTATGGCATGAACAATCTCGGATTTGGAACAGCTAAAGAATCGCCTTGGAGAGCTGGAGCCAACGAAAACACAATTATTAAATTTACAAGCGATGTAACTATTGAAGGTCAGCCTTTAGCAGCAGGAAAATATGGATTGCATATGATTGTGCATGAAGATAATAAGGCAACAGTTATTTTCTCAAAAAACCACACAGCTTGGGGAAGTTTCTTTTATGAGCCAACCGAAGATGCTTTACGAGTTGATGTACAAACTAATGCTATTCCGCATACCGAACAATTAACCTTTGACTTTATTAATGTTGATGCTACTTCTGCAACGGCTGTACTTAATTGGGAGCAAAAACAAATTCCTTTTAAAGTTGAGGTAGATGTTACTAACATTGTACTAGCAGATATTAGACATAAACTACAAAATCAGCCAGGATTTAATCGTCAAACTTGGGAACAAGCAGCTAATTTTTCATTGAATAATGGTGGCGATTTAGATGAGGCTTTAGGCTGGATTAATGGTGCTATTGCTGGACAATTTTTCAGTCAAAAAACATTTGCTAATCTTCAAATTAAATCTAACATTCTTGTAAAGCAAAGTAAAGAAGATGAAGCAGTTGCAATTATGGATAAAGCTTTGCCTCTGGCAACTATTTTTCAAGTACACCAATATGGAAGAACACTAATTGGTCTTGGTAAAAAAGATAAGGCTTTAGAAGTGTATAAAATGAATGCCGAAAAGAATAAAGACACTTGGCCTGTACATTATGGATTAGCGAGAGCATATTCTGCTTTAGGTAATTATAGCACTGCACTTACTCATTTAAATAAGGCATTAGAGAATGCACCTAATGCTGCAAGTAAGGGTAGAGTACAAGCTAATATCGATAAACTTGAAAAAGGAGAAGATATCAATTAAAACACGAATAGTTTTTCTGTTTTGAAGCTCAGCTTCCAAAATTTTTTGGAATAGTTAAGCTTTTTTCTGTGTTAATATTTTCCTTTTTCTAAGTCTTTAAGAAATGTAATTCCAAATGTTTTTATACTTACTTAATTGCTTATAAGTGTGTAAAATTGCTTTGTTTTCGGGGTTTGTTAGCGAAGGGTCTTTTTTCAAAATCTTTTTTGCGTAATGTCTTGAGTGTTGTAAGATGTCGTTATCTTTTATAATATCTGCGATTTTGAGATTTAATATACCACTTTGTTGTGTTCCCATAATATCTCCAGGACCACGAAGGCGAAGATCGACTTCTGCTATTTCAAAACCATCGTTTGTTCTTACCATAGTTTCTAATCGAGTTTTACTATCGTTACTTAATTTGTGGCTTGTCATTAAAATACAAAAGCTTTGTTCATATCCACGACCAACACGTCCACGAAGTTGATGTAATTGTGATAAACCAAAGCGTTCGGCACTTTCTACTATCATAACGGAAGCATTTGGTACATCTACGCCAACCTCAATTACAGTAGTCGCTACCATAATTTGCGTTTCACCTTTTATGAAACGTTGCATTTCAAAGTCTTTATCGACTGGTTTCATTTTTCCGTGTACAATAGAGATTTGATAGTCTGGCAAAGGAAAATCTCTAACAATACTTTCGTAACCATCCATTAAATCTTTATAATCTAGTTTCTCACTTTCTTGTATTAATGGATAGACAATATAAATTTGTCGTCCTTTTTTAATTTCATCACGAATAAATCGGAAGACTTTCAGTCGGTTTTTGTCGTAGCGATGAACCGTTATTATGGGTTGTCTTCCAGGTGGTAATTCATCAATTATAGAGATGTCTAAATCGCCATAAAAAGACATTGCTAAAGTTCTTGGTATTGGTGTAGCCGTCATTACTAAAATGTGCGGAGGAGACGTGTTTTTTTTCCATAATTTACTGCGTTGTGCAACTCCAAATCGATGTTGCTCATCAATAATGGCGAGCCCCAAATTCTTGAATTTTACCTTATCTTCGAGTATGGCATGAGTGCCAATTATGATTTGTAATTCACCATTTTCGAGCGATTCGTGAATTTTCCGTCGTTCTAAAGTTTTACTTGAACCAGTTAACAGTTTTATACTGATGTTCAGCTTATTACAATACTCTAGTAATCCGTTATAGTGTTGGACTGACAAAATTTCAGTCGGAGCCATAAAGCACGCTTGAAAACCGTTGTCAAGTGCTATTAACATTGACATTAGGGCTACTATGGTTTTACCAGAACCAACATCACCTTGCAAAAGCCGATTCATTTGTGCATTGCTTCCTAAATCGTTTCTAATTTCTTTAAGAACTCGTTTTTGTGCATTGGTTAATTCGAATGCCAAATAGCTTTTAAAAAAGGTATTAAAGTAGTCGCCAACTTTTGTAAACGGAAAGCCTTTAATTTTTGATTTATGGATTAAATTTTTGCGAATTAATTGCAACTGAATGTAAAATAATTCTTCAAATTTTAATCGATATTGAGCCTTCGCTAACAGCTCTTGATTTTTTGGAAAATGGACATTAAAAAGGGCTTCAGATTTTGAAATTAATTTTAATTCAGAAATTAAATTATCAGATAGTGTTTCAACAAATTTCCCTTTGGTTTCTGTAAACAATTGTTGCATTATTTTGCTAATCACACGATTTGAAATGCCTTTATTCGATAATTTTTCAGTTGAAGGGTAAATAGGTTGCATTGCAGAGCGCATACTTTTTTTATAATCTTCAAGTAATTCCATTTCGGGATGAGGCATATTGTATTTGCTATTAAACCAATTTGTTTTTCCGAAAACGACATAATCTTTATCAAATTTTAAACTCTCTCTTATCCATTTATGACCTCTAAACCAAACCAATTCCATGTCTCCACTATCATCTTGAAACCTTGCTACCAGACGTTTGCTGCGTTTTTGAGGAACTTCTTTAACATCAACTATCTGTCCAATAATCTGCACATCTGCATTATTGCGCTGTAATTGATTTATCTTATAAAATTGTGTTCTGTCTATATAACGATTTGGAAATAAATTAATTAAATCTTGATAGGTATGAATGCCTAAC
>Ga0164320_10000033_pt1 | contig 33156 bp, 33 predicted proteins | sample GuaBasSediGuay11_FD_113736 | JGI IMG/M metagenome (GOLD analysis project Ga0164320, IMG submission 113736) | Subseafloor sediment microbial communities from Guaymas Basin, Gulf of California, Mexico - Guay11, Core 4567-28, 0-3 cm | ecosystem: Environmental > Aquatic > Marine > Hydrothermal...
ATTCGAAAACTATGATCCCGTCGACCATCGACGCCCATATAGATTCGTGATGCCATATGGCAATCAACACAGTTGGCATCAGTGCTGGAATGGCCGCTGTGATCAGGTGTGGCAAATTTTGTCGGCAGGTGGCACAGCGAACAGACGTCGCTGGGAGTACTGCCTGTTCGCAGGGAGCCGGAGTGCGGATCGTGGCAATTGCTGCAGGTCACACCGGCTCGATACATGCGGCTTTGAATGAATGAACCGTAGACGTAGACCTCGTCTTTTATCTGGCCGTCGGAGAAATACAGATTCTCATCCAACAAGGCCAGCAAATGGGTGTCAGCCAGCGGTTTTCCGTATTCATAATCGCTGCTGACAAGACCACGTCTTGCGTGGCACCGTCCGCATGACTCAGGCTCCTGTGGTTGTTGGCTCAAAGGCTCGCTGCGCTCGGCAATTCCCGACTGCGGATTCATAACCCAACTGTTGGACTTATGTTCGCTTAAGTTCACTGCCAGTCCGAACTGGCTGTCAAACGCGTCGGCGTTCGCCTGAGAGATGTGCTCTGAGCCTGGGCCGTGACAGGCATCGCAGCCTACAGACAGCTCCGAGTAGGTCGTCGTGAACGTGTCGGTATCGGAGTCATATCCCATCTGCAGATTCGTCGAATGACACTCCGCACACATGTAATTCCAGTTCTGATAACGGCCCGTCCAGTGCAGTTCGTCACCCGGTCCGATGTACTCATCCGGATACAGGTGGAACCAGCGCATGCCACCGTCGGCCGCAGGGCGAGTGTCCCAGGAAAATGGTAAAGCTTGCTTTCGGCCGCCGGGAAACTCGACAAGGTATTGCTGCAGGGGAGTGACGCCGAACGTGTAGGTGACTTTGTATTCTTGTTCCTGTCCGTCTGCGTCCTGCGTTGCGACAATGAATTCATTGTCACGTCTGAAAAATCGGGTTTTTTGACCAAAATAGTCGAACTCCGCATCGTCGAAGTCGCCAAGAACAGTCGTTTGATCGGCAACTTGCATGGCGAGCTCGTGGTGTGAGCCGCGCCAGTCGTCATATTGGGATTCATGGCAGTTCGAACAGGCCGTACTGCCAACGAAATGCCGTTCATTGCTGGGTGATGCCGGCGTTTCTGCCTGGTCGCCACATGCCGCCAGAACAAGCGTCAGAAGAATTGCTGCGTACGTCGGGTGATTTAAAATAGTCGGAGCCAATAAAGTGCGATGATATTCGGGAGAATATTGTAACGTACGACAATAAGCAGTACTCCGTATTTGGCGAAACGGCCGATCGGCGGATAATTGGGTACATAGTTTTGGCAATCGCGAGTGCGTGATCATGACAGACAGAAATACCGGGCAATCTGACAGCATCGTCCCTATTACGGACTCTGGCGCTGAAATGCCGGAAAAATCGAAATCGCCATCGGCAATTTTCGGTGAAATGCGGCATAGCCCGGATCAAATCAAAGATCTGTTTCGCAATGGCAAGTATCCGTACAAAACCAAAATCAGGAAGGCGACCTACGAAGCGCACAAGAAAGAGCTGCAGGTAGAGCTCCTGAAAGTACAGGCCTGGGTGAAGAACACAGGTCAACGTATCATCGTAATTTGTGAGGGCCGGGATGCGGCTGGCAAGGGTGGCACGATCAAACGTTTTATGGAGCACTTGAATCCTCGTGCAGCTCGGGTTATTGCTTTGGAAAAGCCGACTGATCATGAGCGTGGCCAGTGGTACTTCCAGCGCTACATCAAACACCTGCCATCGGAAGGTGAAATGGTGTTCTTTGATCGCTCCTGGTACAACCGCGCAGGCGTTGAGCGGGTCATGGGTTTTTGTGACTCGTTGGAATACCTCGAGTTCATGCGGCAAGTACCCGACCTCGAGCGTATGTTGGCTCGTTCGGGCATCCGCTTGTTCAAATACTGGTTCTCGGTCACGGAAGCCGAACAAGAGCGACGATTTGCCGCTCGCTCGCAGTCTCCGCTCAAGCATTGGAAGCTGAGCCCGATCGATCAGGAGTCGCGCGACAAGTGGAATGAATACACGGAGGCCAAGGAGGCCATGTTCTTTTACACGGATACTGCAGACGCGCCGTGGACCATTATTAAATCGGATGACAAGAAGCGCGCACGACTTAACTGCATGCAGCACTTCCTGTCCACGCTTGATTACCCGGAAAAAGACGAACACGTCCTGCATGGCCCGGATCCATTGATCGTCGGTCCTTCATCGCAGGTAATCGAGAGAGACAGCCACCTTTGGGGGTAAGCTGAATTCAGTTTGTAACGGGGCGGCTTAGCAGCGATAATCGCGCCCGGTCCGCGTCGGCGTCCCCGCGACGGTCAGCTGTAAACTCCGCCAGGCCCGGAAGGGAGCAACGGTAGCAGTGACACCGGGTGCCGGGGAGCGGCTGGCGCGGGCCACTTACGTTACACTAGTCGATTCTCGACTGGTATCCGACCTAATGAGCCATTTTCTATGAGTTCTCGTGCATGAGTTATCTCGTCCTCGCCCGCAAATGGCGGCCAAAAGACTTCTCTGAAACCGTTGGCCAGGAACACGTACTGCAGGCATTGATGAATGCGCTCGAGACCGGCCGTTTGCATCACGCCTATTTGTTCACCGGAACGCGCGGCGTCGGCAAGACGACTATTGCCCGGATACTGGCGAAGGCACTTAATTGCGAAACGGGTGTGACCGCGCATCCCTGCGGCAAGTGCAGCGCTTGCCAGGAGATAGACGAGGGTCGATTTATCGATCTGATCGAAGTCGATGCCGCATCCAAGACCAAGGTTGACGATACTCGCGACCTGCTCGATAACGTCCAGTATGCGCCGGCTCGTGGCCGCTACAAGGTGTACCTGATCGATGAGGTGCACATGCTCTCGAAGAGCTCCTTCAATGCACTCCTGAAAACGCTTGAAGAACCGCCGGAACACGTCAAATTCCTGCTTGCAACAACGGACCCGCAAAAGCTGCCGGTCACGGTGTTGTCACGCTGCCTGCAGTTCAACCTGAAACGCATGACGCCGCGCCTGATTTCAGATCGCCTGAGCTATATTTGTGGCGAGGAAAAAATCGATTTTGAGCCTGCTGCTCTGGCGCTGATCGCTCGTGCAGCGGATGGCAGTATGCGCGATGCGCTTAGTCTGCTGGATCAGGCGATCGCCTATTGCGGTGGAAAAATAGACGAGGCCGCAACAGCAACTATGCTTGGCACGATCGATCGCGACCATGTCATGCGCTTGATGAAGTTGCTGGCTGCAGGCGATGCCAAAGGCATCATCGAGGCCATTCGTGAAATCGATGAGCAGTTTCCTGATTACTCACGCCTTCTGGATGACATCGCTCGGGATTTGCAACGGGTCGCGGTTTTCCAGGTTGTTGGCACCTGCGACAGTGAAGACGAGCTCTCTGAAAAAGAAATCGCCGAGCTTGCCGAGGTGATGCCGATTGCGGATGTCCAGTTGTTCTATCAAACGGCGATCATGGGGCGGCGAGATCTACACCTTGCACCTGATCCGCGTAGCGGAGCCGAAATGACGTTGATGCGGATGTTGGCCTTCAAGCCAGCCGCTGCGGAGACAACTGGATCGGCGGGCGGTGGTGGAGTCATTACGCAAGCCAAGGGTAAACCCAAATCCAAACCCAATTCCAAACCCAAGGCTGCTGCGCCCAAAGTAGTGCCAGCGAAAAGTGCACAGCCGGTAGCAGAAACGCAGGCCTGGTCGGATCCGGAATGGAGTGACCTGGTTGTTGGGCTGGGCTTGTCGGGTGCAGCGCGATTGCTGGCCAGTAATTGCGCCTATCTGCGTCGCGAAGAAAACACGGTATTTCTCGGCTTGGATCCTCGCTCAGAGGCGATGTTGACAAAGCAGCGCAAAGATACGATCGCCGAGAGCTTGAGTGAGCACTTTGGTGAGCAGCTGCTGGTCGATATCACGATCGGTTCCGAGGCGGCGGAAACGCCCATTCAACAGGAATCACGCATGGTTAACGAGGAACTCGAGGAGGCCCGGCAAAAGCTTGAGGCGGACCCGAATGTACAGGCCTTGAAGAATATGTTCGGTGCTGAATTGAAAACAGACACCATTGAGTTAATTTCAGGAGACAAGGGATGAAAGGTGGCATTGGCCAATTGATGAAGCAGGCACAAGAGATGCAGGCCAATATGAAAAAGGCGCAGGAAGAAATGGCGTCAATTTCTGTTACCGGTGAGTCCGGTGCGGGCATGGTTAAGATCACTATGACCTGCCGACACCAGGTTCAGTCCGTTGAGATCGACGATACGCTTATTGGTGATGATAAAGAGATGCTGGAGGACCTGATAGTCGCCGCGTTTAATGATTCCATCCACAAAGTGGAAAAGACGACTCAGGAAAAGTTCTCGGGTATGGCGTCGGGAATGAGTTTGCCGCCTGGCATGAAACTGCCGTTTTAACCGATGTCCTATTCACCACTACTGGTTCGCCTGATCGACGGTCTGCGCTGCATGCCTGGCGTCGGACAAAAATCGGCACAGCGCATCGCATTTCATTTATTGGAACGGGATCGCGATGGTGCGAGTGGCCTGTCTGCGGCGCTCGCTGATGCCGTCGACAGGATAGGGCACTGTAGTCGCTGCCGGATGTTCACCGAGAATGAGCTGTGTTCCATTTGTTCTGCCAGCGGTCGCGATGCTGCGCAGCTTTGTGTCGTTGAGTCACCAGCCGATGTAATGGCTATTGAAGATGCGACTGGATTTCGCGGACAGTATTTCGTATTGATGGGGCATCTCTCACCATTGGACGGGATTGGTCCGGAAGAGCTGGGATTGAGCCAGCTCGAAGAGTGGTTGGGTAATGGCGAAGTCAAAGAGCTGATCATCGCAACTAACCCCACAGTTGAAGGCGACGCTACGGCGCATTACCTGGCCGATCTCGCATCGCGAAGCAGCGTCACGGCAAGCCGGATAGCTCACGGTGTGCCGCTCGGAGGGGAACTCGAATACGTGGATGGCGGCACACTGTCGCATGCATTTTATGGCCGGCGGGCCATTGACTAGAGGTTCGAATGTCGGATTCAAAACCAGATTGCTTGTTTTGTAAGATATTGGCCGGCGATATTCCGGCAGACATCATTTACGAGTCCGACACGGCTATTGCGTTTCGCGATATCAATCCGCAGGCACCAACGCACGTATTAATTATTCCACGCCAGCACATCGCGACGATCAATGACATCAGTGATGACGATCAAGCGCTTGTCGGTAGCCTGTACACGGCCGCGCGAGAAATTGCAGCGGCAGAAGGAATCGCCGACGACGGTTATCGCGCGGTGATGAACTGTAATGAGGGTGCTGGTCAAACCGTTTTCCATATCCATCTGCACCTGCTTGGGGGCAGGGGATTTTCCTGGCCGCCCGGCTAATAACGACCTTCTGCTAATTTCTCGGTCAAATTGACGACGCGCTTGAAACTCTCGTAGCGTCGATAACTGATACTGCCATCCTCAACACCGTCTTTTACTGCACAGCCGGGCTCTCGCAAGTGGCGGCAATTGGCAAAGCGGCAGGAATGTGCTGCTGCAGCAATTTCCCGAAATCCCAACGCTGCATCACTGGCCGACGAAAGCGCAGGGGCGTAATCACGAACACCCGGTGAGTCGATAATCGATCCTCCGCCTTGCAGTGGAATCATGACCGAGTTCACCGTTGTGTGCCGACCTTCACCGGTCTTGCTGGAGATATCAGCGACGCGTTGTTGCGATGTTTTTACGAGTTGATTGATAATACTCGACTTGCCGACGCCGGATTGACCGACGACGATTCCGCATTTGTCCGCGAGGTATTTCAGGATCTGTTTCGTGCCCTTTCCCGTGGTGGCGCTGCACTCTATAACAGGCAGACCAATGTCCCTGTATTCCTGCAATTCGGGGATCTCGATGTCATGCCCGACGAGTAGATCAATCTTGTTAAAAACAACAACAGCGTCGATGCCCATTAATTCCGCAGCACACAGGTAACGATCAACGATATACCAGTCCGGCAACGGTGCGACCGATGCCATGACGATCAACGTGTCAATGTTGGCCGCCAGCACCTCAACCTGGCCACGCAGGTTCGGTCTTGTCAGTTCATTGCGGCGTTCGCCGATCCCGGTAATCAGCCAGTCGGCTTCATTTTCGATCGGTTCTGCGGTCACTGTGTCGCCGCAGACGACCTTCATGCGCTTGCCTTTGATGCGCGCATCGACTTTCTCGCCACTGGTAAGAAGCAGCCCCATGCGGCGGCTGTAGGTCGCAATTACCGTTGCAGATTGATCACTCATTGGCGAAGTATGCCGCCAAGCAGGCAGCCTTGCACTCTCCGGCCATGTAAACTACGGCAGTCCCAAAACCAAAGGTCTTGAAAAAATGCCCGATACCGCACCGGATCGATCAACTAACCTGATCTGGGTTGACCTGGAGATGACCGGTCTTTGTACACAGACAGACACCATTATCGAGATTGCCACGATCGTTACGGATAAATATCTGACAGAGCTCGCAGTAGGCCCTGTAATGGCGATACATCAATCCGCGGAAGTGATGGACGGGATGGATGAATGGAACACGCGCCAGCACGGCAAGTCGGGGCTCACTCAAAGAGTTTCCCAGAGCCATACGAGTGCAGCAGAGGCCGAACAGGCGACGATCGAATTTCTCAATGAATGGGTCGAGGAGGGAGCCTCGCCAATGTGTGGAAACAGTATTTGTCAGGACAGGCGTTTCATGGCACGCGAAATGCCGGCGCTGGAAAAGTTTTTCCATTACCGCAATCTCGATGTCAGTACCTTGAAGATACTCGCGTCACTCTGGGCCCCCGGTGTGGCGAAGGGGTTCGATAAGGACTCTCAACATCTGGCCTTGTCCGATATACGCGATTCGATCGATGAGCTCATCTGGTATCGCGAACACTTATTCGATGCCGCTGCGTTAAGCGGCGATGCCGGGCATGACTGACAAGCCGTTCTCTGAATACGCAGAGCGGAACGGCGCGCCAATACTCAGCGTCTTACAAAACGAATTCGCAAATTGCAGCAAAGTCCTTGAGATCGGTTCCGGCACTGGTCAGCATGCCGTGCGGTTTGCCAGGGCGCTGCCGTACCTGCAGTGGCAGAGCAGCGATCGGGACGAAAATCTGGGTGGTATCAATGCCTGGGTGAAAGATTCCGGCCTTGCCAATTTATTGCCGCCGCTATCGATGGACGTCCTGGTTGCCGATCTGCCAGCAGAGTTCTGCGATGCTGTGTACTCGGCAAATACTGCACATATTATGAGCATCGAAGCGGTGCAGAAGATGTTTGCATTGGTCGGTAAGGGACTTTCGGTTGGCGGAGTGTTTTGCCTGTACGGACCGTTTCGCCAGGAAGGACAATTCAATACGCCGAGCAATGCAGCATTTCATCAGACACTGCGTTCACGAAACCCGGAAATGGGGATTCGGCACCTTGAATCACTTGATGACTACGCACGTGATCACGACATGGTCCGAGTCAAGGTTTACGCTATGCCTGCAAATAACCACATTGCCGTCTGGCACAAGGTAGCGGTATGACCAAACACAAGGGTGGTTGTCATTGTGGCAGCGTTCAATTTGAGATCGAGGCGCCGGCTGATATTCAGGCGTCGCGCTGTAATTGCAGCATCTGCAACATGAGTGGTTTTCTGCACCTGTTCGTGTCGCGCAAGAATTTTCGCCTGTTGAAGGGGGCCGATGAGATCACGACTTACACCTTCAACACAGGCGTTGCGCAGCATCATTTTTGCAAGCACTGCGGCGTCAAATCCTTTTATGTGCCACGTTCCCATCCGGATGGTCTCAGCATCAATGTAAACTGTCTGGATCCTGCAACCATTGTGTCTGTCGAAGAGACGCCGTTTGATGGTCGTAACTGGGAGCAGAATGTTTCTGAACTGTCGCCGATAAGCGACTGATTTGATTAATCTTTACTTGGCAGGAGAGGCGACCTTGTCATATAGTTGCGAAATGATGAAAAGCACCCTTCGTTGCATACTGTTTATCCTGATATTTGCCGCCCCATTTGCCTATAGCGCACCGGCCTGGGTCAGCGATGAATTTGAAATCATGCTGCGCTCGGGACCGAGCACCAGTAACGCTATTCAGCTCATGGTTGGTAGCGGCATGCAGCTTGAGATTCTGGAAAGTGATGCTGAATCCGGTTACTCACGGGTAAGAACGCCGGGCGGAACCGAAGGCTGGGTGCTGACGCGCTATCTCATGAATGAACGCAGTGCCCGGGAACAGCTTGCGATTCTGACCAATGATCTGACGAGCGCAAATTCACGCGGCACATCGTTGGGGTCGCAATTGTCGGCAATCAAGGGCGAGCATGCGGCTGCGAATCGACGTATCGATACGCTGGAGCGCGAGAAGGCTGCGGCGGAAAAGGAGCTTGCGGAAATTCGACGAACCGCTGCAAACGTCCTTGGCATCAATGAACAGAACCAATCGCTATTGGACGAGGTTGCGAGCGCGGAAATTCGGGCTAATACATTGGAGCAGGAGAATCGCCAGCTCTCAAGCAAGACGACGCGCTACTGGTTCATGTCCGGAGCACTCGTATTGATCATCGGAATTATTCTTGGCATCTGGCTGCCACGAATACGCTGGCAACGCCGCTCAGGCTACGACCGCTTCTGATTCGAGTCAGACTTTCTCGCCAGCAAGAAACATCCACGTTTCAACAACGGTATCCGGGTTTAGAGACATACTCTCAATACCCTGATCCAGCAGCCAGCGCGCGAGATCCGGGTGGTCCGAAGGCCCCTGGCCACAAATACCCACGTATTTGTTCTGCGCTTTGCATGCCTTAATCGTCATCGACAGGAGTGCTTTCACAGCGTCGTCGCGTTCATCGAACGTGTCGGCGATCAAGGCGGAATCACGGTCCAGCCCTAACGCGAGCTGCGTCATGTCATTCGAGCCGATCGACATACCATCAAAGTGCTCCAGGTATTGATCTGCGAGCAGCGCATTTGTCGGCAACTCGGACATCATGATGACCTTCAGGTCATCCTTGCCGCGCTCCAGACCGTTCTCCGCCATCACTGCGAGAACGTCCTTGGCCTGTTGCACGGTGCGCACGAATGGAATCATGATCTGTACGTTGCTTAGCCCCATGTCATTTCGCACGCGCTTGAGCGCCTCGCATTCGAGGTCGAAGCAGGGCCGGAAACTCTCGGAGACGTAACGTGCTGCACCACGGAAGCCCAGCATCGGATTTTCTTCAACCGGTTCGTAAACGCGGCCGCCAATCAGGTTTGCGTATTCATTGGACTTGAAATCCGACATACGCACGATGACCGGTTCGGGCGCAAATGCCGCCGCAATGGTCGCGACCCCCTCGGCGAGTTTATCGATATAGAAACCCACCGGATCGCTGTAGCCTGCCATTTGGTCATCGACAGCGGCGCGCGTGTCGTCATCGAGCTTGTCGTACTCAAGGAGCGCCTGCGGATGCACGCCGATCATGCGGTTGATAATGAATTCCAGCCGCGCCAGACCGACACCACTGTGCGGAATGTTGGCGAAATCGAATGCACGGTCCGGATTGCCGACATTCATCATGATTTTTACCGGGATGTCGGGTAAGGAGTCGAGTTCAATCTGTGTCTGTTCAAAAGCAAGACTGCCTTCGTAGACGAAACCTTCATCACCCTCGGCACAACTAACGGTAACTTCGATGCCGTCCTGAATCTTTTCGGTGGCATCACCACAGCCCACCACAGCCGGTATACCGAGCTCACGGGCGATAATGGCCGCATGACAGGTTCTGCCGCCACGATTCGTTACGATGGCGGAGGCGCGCTTCATGACGGGCTCCCAGTCAGGGTCCGTCATGTCAGAGACCAGCACGTCACCCGCGTGAACCCGGTCCATCTCGCTGACATCACGAATAATCTTCGCCTTACCCGCACCGATCTTCTGCCCGATGCTGCGTCCGGTAGTTATAACGTTGGAGTGAGCTTTGAGGGTGTAGCGCTGGATGGTCCGGCCGCTGCGACTTTGCACCGTCTCCGGGCGGGCCTGGAGAATGTACAGTTTGCCATTGTTGCCGTCTTTGCCCCACTCAATGTCCATTGGGCGCTGGTAATGATCCTCGATGGTGACCGCCATTTTCGACAACTCAATGACATCTTCGTCGGTCAATGAAAAAGACAAACTGTCTTTTTCATCAACGTCGACTGTGTCGACCGTCTTGCCGGGCTCTGGATTCTCGCTGTAAACCATCTTGAGCGCCTTGCTACCCAGATTCTTGCGCAAAATGGGTCGTTTTCCAGCGGCAAGAGCAGGTTTGTACACGTAGAACTCATCCGGATTTACGGCGCCCTGTACGACGGTTTCACCCAGTCCGTAGGATGCCGTTATGAAAACGGCATCCCGGAATCCCGACTCGGTATCCAGTGTGAACATGACACCAGCGGAGCCGAGGTCACTGCGGACCATGGTTTGAATGCCGGCAGACAGGGCGACCAAGCTGTGGTCAAAACCCTGATGAACGCGATACGAGATAGCGCGGTCATTGAACAGGGAGGCGAACACCTGGTGCATCGCAACGACGACGTTATCCAGGCCACGAATATTCAAAAAGGTTTCCTGCTGACCTGCAAACGATGCGTCTGGAAGGTCTTCCGCGGTCGCTGATGAGCGCACTGCAACGGTTATGTCCTTACCGCCGCTCATTTCGGCCCATGCAGCGCTGATATCGTCCATCAGCTTCTGTGGCAGGGGAGTCTCAAGTATCCAGCCCCGGATCTGCTCGCCGGCAGATGCTAATGCGGGAATGTCATCGACGTCCAGATCGTCGAGAACGGCATTGATCCGCTGGTCGAGTTCATCGGCTTTCAGGAAATCCCGATAAGCGGCGGAGGTCGTTGCGAAACCGCCTGGTACGGTGACGCCCAGATTGCTCAAATTACCGATCATTTCACCGAGAGATGCGTTCTTGCCCCCGACCGTTTCAACATCGTTCATGCCAAGCTCATCAAGCTTGATAACGTAAGGTTCCAAGATTTACTCCCTTGTTTTCCGTCGCTGGAAATGGACAATCCATTGGATGGTAGAACGCACTGTATTTTTTCTCTCGGACCAGACCGGTGTCACGGCGGAAACGCTGGGACATAGTCTGATCACGCAATTTTCGGCTCAGAAATTTCGAAAAATAACTTTGCCATTTATAGATACCGAAGACAAGGCGAAGGAAGCGGTGCGTACCATAAACGCAGTACAAGAATCCGGCGGACAGAAGCCGATCGTTTTTTCAACGCTTGTGCAACCGGAATATCGAGCGATTCTCAAAGCTGCGAATGGCTTGCATCTGGATATTTTCGATGTGTTTCTGGAGCCACTTGCGGTCGAACTGGAAGAGGAACCGAGTTTTGAGCCAGGTCGCGCGCACGGCATGAGCGACATTGATGCGTACATGAAACGCATCGAAGCGACCAACTTTGCGCTGGCAAATGACGATGGCGGTATCAGCCGTAATTACGATGTTGCCGATGTAATACTGATCGGAGTATCGCGATCCGGCAAAACGCCAACCTGCCTGTACCTCGCGTTGCAATACGGTGTGTACGCAGCAAACTATCCGCTGACAGACGAGGAATTCGAGAGTGGCGAGCTACCGGATTTTCTCATCAAGCAAAAAGAGAAATTATTCGGGTTGTCCATTGATCCGGACAGATTGCGCCAAATCCGAAAAGAACGCCGCGCTATGGGTACCTACGCATCGGCGCAGCAAGTGAGATTTGAGCTTCGCGAGACGGAAAAGATATTTCGTCGTTACGGGATACCGAGTGTAGATACGACGAAATTTTCGATCGAGGAGATTTCGAGCAGAATCCTCGATAGTACAGGGGTTGAGCGCCGAGTACGACCCTGATATTTGGGTTGCCTGCCTGCTATATTTAAGCGCATGTTGCTCGATTCCCATCTGGTTCCAGAGACGATTGTCAGGCCAAACAGCTTTGTCGGCCTGATGGCGCTTTATGAGAGCAATTTTCTGCGCCTGCTACAACTGATCCCGGAAATTGGCCGCCTCGATGGCTGCTACCGGTCTCGAGTGGCGGGAGATTGCGATCTGTTTGTCGAGATTATCGAGACAAGCCGGTATACGGTCACGTTATCGCTGACGTATCACCTGCCGACAGACGAAGGCATGCTGACGGATCCGGACATCACCGTTCGTGTTTACCTGGACGGCCAACAAGCAGAAGTACTGGCGATCGGCGAGAAGCAGCGGCACGAGGCTCTGCGACGCCTCGTATTCGAACATCGGGAAGAACTCGACCGCCGTTGGCGCTTCAATATCGTCCTGAATAAGTGGCTCGACTACCTTTACGATCAAGGTCATCTGATCCTCGACCGCTAGCGCGACCCTAAATGCGTGTTTTCCGCAATGTGGCAGTTGTCAAAACTGTCGATTCAGTCCGAGTTTCTCAGACGATCCATTGTCATTATTGGCGCTCAATCAGGGCCGGGCTTATGTTCGGTATTCATAGCTTATGTAAAGCGAGGCTGTAGTGACGAGCCTGACAGGACTATTCAAAGCGGCACCGGAAGTGGTCGAGGACAACGATAAGTTGGTCGACCTGTTCCGCAATCGTGCAGAGCTCAAGAAGGAGTTCGATGCTTTGCGTGATGAAAAGTATCAGTTGCAGGATCGCATCAAACAGCACGAAGGCGCCACAGCGCGCGTGCAGCAAAAAATGGATCATCTGGAGAGTCTGTTACTGGACCGCGAATGGGTCCACAACGTGGTCACTTTCTATCAGCTAAGGCGTCTTGCGGCGCACTGCAACGCCAAGCTCTCCCGGTTTGCAGAAGAGCTTAAGCAACAGCGTGAACAGCGCATGCACGCCAAGACAATGGAAGCCTGGACAGAGCAACGCGATGGGCAGGCTGCCAGCATTGAAAGTGAGATCGGGGAGCATCGACTGCAGGTACAGCTGCTGGAAGATCAGTTGCAGGCCGAACGTCATAAATTGACGACGATGAATGGTGTGTCGAAAATGTTTCGCGGACGAGGCCTGGAAACTGAGATTGACCTGATCGTGGCCCGGATAGAAGCGGGGCAAGCCAGAGAGCAGGAATTATTGCAAAATCTGGAAAACGTCCACAGCAAGATTCTACCGGACCACGGGGGACTTGACGACGCGACGAAACGCTCGATCAACTTCATGATCCTGTCTTTCGCACAGCAGCTTTATTTGCATTTCGCTGACGATAATCTCGGCGAACTCGCAAAGGAAGCGAGTGAAAAGAGCGTTGGAGCGATTAACTATGGCACAAAGTCAGAGTGCGACGAAGTTATTGAGAGGATTGAGCGACGCTGGGATTCAATGGAAAGTGTTAGCGATTTTGCGGATGTATTGCAGCACCGCGCGAAACTCATTGCGAAACACGCGGTATTTCGCGATAACGACGACGTCATACCCGTAGCTGGAACGGTCGCTACGGTATTCGCAATTGACGCGAACGGGGTCGTAAAGGGGAAAGACGCCAATCTGATCGGTGAAAATTACTTTGGGATTACTAAGGTTTTGAGCCGCTAGGCCTAGATATCCCGGCGATACATTTGTTTTTTGTATCTCGCAAGTTCTTCGTCGGAAACGCCAGGTAACTCGGTATTCAAACCCGAATCCGGTAGCGTACTCTCGTCATCTTCAGGTTCTGACACAGCTTTTGCATCCGTCCCGGCCATTGGCGGGGTATGTGACGATATAAACGCATTTCGAATTGCAGCAGCGGCCCGCGGCGCCAATAAGCTACTGGACGGGGCAATTTCAGCCTCATCAATCTCCGTGCTTATATTTTCATCGGTAATTGATGCGGCAGGAACACTGTGGCTGACAAAATCTGTCGCCAGAAAATGGGCTGGAACGTCGAGCGTGGCTCTGGTCGCCTCTTCAGGGCAGTCAATCTGGGCAGAGGTAGCGGCCAGGGCGGGTGCTGTGCAAATTCCAGCCATAATGAAAACGGCCGCGCCAGCGGCAAAGGTGTTTCGTTGAATGGATCTGTAACGCCTGCCAAACATGAGCCCCTCCATCAGGTGTTATAGTCGAGTATAACACCTCGCCAAAGGTACGCAAGCCAACGCAATTATGGTTGTACCTGTGCGGTTTGTGCCGGTGTCGCGTTTACTTCACGCATTGTTGCCATATCCGTGACGATTTTTGCCGCCTGTTCAAGCTGTACATCCGGCATTTCTTCAGCGTCGAAGTCATCAAAGCTTTCCAGGGGTTCAAGATGCAATGCCAGACGCCTGCTGTTTTCGTCTTCGAGGGCATCGGCGAGTTCTTGTTCCCGCATTGCACGCCGTGTGTCGATATTCAACGATAAGGTCTTCTGTTCACGCATTCGCTTGCCAGCCTGGATACGATCCATTTGATACTGAAAATTAGGGTCGTCTTTTGAACGTGCGACATGGTTCGCCGTCAGCGACTCGATGGTGATGTCGAGCGGGATTCCGGCGTCGAACCTTGTTGTATTGACGGTATCCCAGGGCAGGGCGTTTTCACGAGCACTTTCGCCGACTATTTCAGGGTCGATATTCGACGGCAGCTCAATATCGGGGTGGACGCCACGATGCTGGGTACTTTCACCCGTTACCCGATAATACTTACCGATGGTTAATGTCAGCTGCCCAAATCCCTTGTCGTCTTCACTGCGGAAGTACTGGTCCAGCGAGTACAGATTCTGAACGGTTCCTTTGCCGAAAGTCTGTTGTCCAACTATGACTCCGCGCGCGTAATCCTGAATTGCCCCTGCAAAAATTTCGGATGCCGAGGCACTGAAGCGGTCGACGAGCACAACCAGCGGCCCGTTGTAAGCAACGCGAGCAACAGGATCCGGATCATCCAGGCGCTGTGGTGGACTGCGGCTGACATCTACCGAGTTTCGCAGTTGGACGATCGGGCCATTGTCGATGAACAATCCTGAGAGCGCCGTAGCTTCAGTCAAATGACCGCCGCCATTGCCACGCATGTCGATGATCAAACCGTCAATGCCTTCTTCCTCGAGTTCGCTGATGAGTCGTTTTACATCCTTGGTGACACTGGTGAAATTGGTATCGCCGTTTGTCAGGGCGCGGTAGTCACGATAAAAACCGGGTACTTCTATCACCCCGATTGACCATTCGCGGCCTTCGCGTGGCACCTTGACGACGTCACTCTTGGCGGCCTGTTCTTCGAGCTTAACGGCGCCACGAGTCAGCTGGATAACCTCTTTCGGGCTACCCGGTACAGAATTTGCGGGAATGATCTGCAGGCGGACAACGGATTGTTTCGGTCCACGAATAAGGTCGACCACATCATCCAGTCGCCAGCCGATGACATCCACGAAGTCACCCTCGGGCCCCTGTGCAACAGCCGTAATTCGATCGTCACGCTTCAACGTGCCATCGAAATCAGCCGGACCGCCGCGAATAATGTTCACGATGCGAACGAAATCATCTTCGGTTTGTAAAGTCGCACCAATGCCGACATACGACAAACTCATTGCGATTCGGTACTCGTCGGCGTTGCGCGGTGAAAGGTAGCTGGAATGCGGATCAACGGCGTGCGCGAACGTGTTCATGAAACGCTCAAAGACGTCGTCGTTGTTGACCTGATTCATGCGCTTGATAAATCCTTTGTAGCGCTTTGTCAGGACTTCCTGAATTTTTTCCCAGGGCTCATCTTCCAGAGCCAGTGACAGTGCGTCATTAACGACACGTTTCCGCCATATCGCGTCCAGGACCTGTGTGTCTGCGGCCCATGGTTCATCGGTGCGATCAAATTGATAGTCGAGATCCGTCGAATAGTCTGCTTCGGTTTCGAGCTGCGACAGTGCAAATTCCAGACGCTCGCGAACGCGCGTCTGGTAGACCTCGAACATCTCGTAGACAGGATCAAGCGGCTTGCTCTTTACGATATCGTCCAGTTCGTAGCGGTAGCGCTCGAAATACGCGATATCAGAAGCCAACAGGTACATGCGGTTGCGATCGAGGTTTTCGACGTAAAAATCGAGCACCTTCGACGACAGCTCGTCGTCAATCGATACATGGTTGTAATGCGACTTCTGGATAAACTGTGCGACCAGTTCGCCGATATTCTCATGCCGTGGTTCAGGATAAAGCAGCGTGGGGGACAGAAACAGATGATCATCGTGCGCCTTGGTGTCGTTCCCACTATTGCTAAGGGCAGGTAGCGACATCAGTGCGAGCAGCGCTATAGCGAGGCCGCGGCTCAGGCGTTGTTCAAATATCGTCAAGATTCTCTCCAGGTCATTCATAGACTATTTTGCAATCGTTCCAATTCGGCTAGGCTAGATGCCTGAGGCCCTTTGATCAAGGGCATATTCGTCATAATTTCAGTAAGCTTGCGAGTTAACTGGACCATATTGGAAAGTATCAATGCGACCTCTTACCGCCGTCACCCTGATTGTCCTTGGATCCTGCTTCGCTATCATGGTCAGTCTTACCGCTGTCATAATAGTAGTTCTGGTCCTTGGTGACGAATATCCGCGCCTGCAGCATGAATTTGATCCGCTCAAGAGTAGCCTCGCCGTGTTTGTTGGTATGACCGCAATTTCGACGCTGAGTTTCTTTGCTCTTTTGAAAAATCACGCTGCCCGCTACTGGGCACAGGCGGCAATGTGGGGTGGTTTACTGCTCACTGGTTGGTATTACTGGCCCTGATCGACATAGCGTCAGCTGGAAAACGGTGATTTGATACCGCGTTTACGGCGTCGACGCATGCGAACCTGCAGCTCTTTGCGACGATTGTCCAGCCATCCCTCGCGGCTTATCCTGGCTGCGTGGCCTTGCTCCTGCTGCATTCGCTTCCGGTACTCGCAAAAATCTCGATATGCCTCGATCTCATGTTTCAGCTCTCTGACCACGAGTTCGATCATGATGGCGTCATCCAGAAATCCCAGCCCTGGAATACTGTCCGGGATCAGATCTTCGGGTTCCGCGAAGTAGGCAAGGGCATTGAGTACCCGGGTTGCCTCTTGATGCGGTAGCCGCCACTCGAGGTCCGATAGCATGCTGATCATCAGTTTGAGCTTGTGCATTCGATCGACGATAAAACCGGGTGCGCTCGATATCTCTGCGCTCGCCAGCAGTTCTTCTGCTGCGGCTACGATATCTTCTGGAGGCAGGCGTGAAGCGGCTTGCCTGGCTTCTTCCATAATCAGCCGAAAGTGCTTCAGGTCGTGATCGTCAAGCTCAAATGAGATACGCAGTGGCAAACCTAAGCTCCTTCAGGTCGGGCAGCGCAGATTATCATGAAGGTAATTGCGAAGGTAATTGCGAAGGAATTTACTTGCTGAAGCGTTTGTTCCAGTTCTTGGAGCGATCGAAGCCGCCTGTGTTGTAGGGATCGATACCCTTTTCTTCCCCGGAGTCGACCAGCGAGTCGTTCAGAATTTTCAGGGTCTCGTGTGTGCCGGTGTCTTCCCGGACGTATTTATTCCGGATGAGCACGTTCTTGCCGGGCCCTGCATCTTCAATTCTGCCTGCAAGCGGTGGTTCGCTTCGTACGGATGGCTCGACGGGCCTTGTTGCGGCACGCTTTTTCGGGCGCGGGGAGACGTGTGCGCCGGTGCGTCGAATATCACTCGGCGGAGACGCTTCCTCGTCTGAAAAGCGATCTTTCAGCCAGTCTTTCAGTCTCTGCATCATTTCTTTAGTGCCATTAAGTATTTTCTGTCAGGTGAACACAGTTTTGCCATCAAAGGCTATTTTAGCGCTTGTAGTGCCGCGAAATAGAATAACTTTCGGTAAATGTGATGCAGTTCACATTCTGTCGGAGCTACAGTAGAAACCGGGGTAATTGCGCTTAACGGCCGATAAACCGCCAGGCGAATACCGTCAGTCGCAAGCATTGCCAGCCAAGGTAGGGGGAGAGGACCAGAAACCAGGCAACGATATCTCCCTGCCTGATTTTGTCGCCCAGTAAGCCGAAGAATTCAGCATAGCCGACGCCTCCATACGTGCCAAAGACGGACTGGCCGACGAAATAGACCATGATCGGCAGGATCGCCAGGCCCAGGAAAAGCAGCCCGGTAAACAACGCTATTTCTTTGCTGGCGAGTTGCCTGAGTTCAGACGGATTGCTTGTGGTGTTCACTGCGGCCCTTTGAGAGCAATGGCGGTAATTGAGACCGCTATCGTTGCCTACCTCAGGTAGCAGGTCAAGGCGGCTCTCAGGCTAGGACTCAGACGATCCGGAGCGACGTCGCCGGTAGACGGAAATTCCCAGGTGCATGCAGGCTGCCGAGAACAGCAGGTAATGAGGCAACACCCAGAACCATTCGCTGATATACAAGGTGGCGAAGAACGCCGCGAACCCGGATGTTAGATAGAAGTAGGGGAGTGCATTGTAAAGAAGTTTGGGGAGCCAGATTTTTCTGTTTGCAAGTTTGCCCGCGTCTCGGGTTACTTGTTGCGTTTCCGACAGTGCCATCGGCTTCCGTGCAGCTTGGCTAAACATTGGCTGGTATCACAATCCCTGTAATTACCGGGAAGCTTATGCCATGTCGACACGAAAGACCGTGAGGGTCCTCACAATTCGAAGGGAGACATCAGGAATCGCGTTTTTTGCGTTCCTCGTAGCGAAAACGGGCATTACCTATCGTGACGACGTCGCCATGGCTAAGACAGTGCTCTGAAATTTTTCTCGAATTGACATGTATGCCGTTTTTGCTGCCCCAGTCGATAATCCGTGTCGTATCGCCATCGGTTTGTATGACGGCATGTCGGCGGCTGACATATCCTGCCTTGAGCTGGATATCATTTTCCTTGGTGCGGCCGATCGTCAAGCGGTTCTTGAACAGCGGGAAGCGCAGTAACTGATCATCGACTGTGCCGATCAATACTCGGGTCATTCTATCGGCTGGTTCACGCTGCGCATTCGCGTCGCTGTTGTAACTGCGCTCAGACATGCGCTCATCGATGTCCTGAATGACTTCTTCTATCTCACCGAGCGAATCGATCTGTTCGGATTTCTTGGCAAGCTCAGCCAGCAGGACGGATATCGCCTCGCTCTTCGTCGAAAGTTTTTGCTCATAACTATCCGCCGTCCGATGCAGCTTGCTAACTTCTTTCTGCAGTTCGTCGATACGCCCAGAGTTTTGTTCTTCATTATCGCCAAGCGTACGCTCAAGCTCTTCCTTCACGTTGCGAGCATTAACGAGATCTGATGTAAGTTGACTGTTCAATTCTTCTGATTCGACGACGGTGTCCTGTGCTGCGCCAAGATCAAATCGGAGTAATCGAATTTCATCATCGTGGAGACGTTGAATGTCATTCAGCATAGCTTGCAGCTTGTCATTCGTGGCTTCCGATAACGTCAAACCATCTGAGAGCTGCATATTTTTTTGCAACGCTTTGTCGAGTCGTTGCGCAACGCCCTCGATCTCACGCTCGGCGCAAGCGCCGGACTCGATCAAATCCTGAGATTGCTGGCGCAGCGCATCAGCGTAATCTTCTGTGCGCTTCAATCGCTGTTGTAAATCACCTTGCTGCAATTCGTCAACCGGCTGCTGCCCTGCAGTGGATGCCTGCAAATCCTCCAGGCGTACCGTTAGTTGGCGGTAGTTATCATCACGTTGCTGAATTTCGGTTTTCAGAGAACTGATTTTTCGATCGCGCTTCTTTAGCAGCTTTTCTTTTCGAACAAGGGCATCACGGGACGAAGACAGTTCGCTATTGAGTTGTTCAGTTTGTACCTCGCGCGCGTTTATTTCAGTTTCGAGCCCTAACCACTTGGTGTGCAACTGCTGGATGTCGTATTGCAGATGGCTAATGGTCTTCTTGCGGGAAAGCAGATCGGACTGCAGTTCGGAAACGGTAATGCCAGACGTCGAAACTTCTGCTGTCTCTTGCTCGGTGTTGTAGGTTTTCTCGTCTGCTTCGCTCGCAGCGGATTGGTCCTGTCCGAAGAGCAGGACTTCGAGTTCTACCGTTGGGTCATCGTCATCGGCGACTAATTCATTAGTATTATTGTTCTCATTAGTCATCAACGCAGTCTAGCATGCCGCGTCTCGATCACTGCGTCGTTACAGGGGTTTTCTCGGGCGTTACGTCAAATTCTCTAGTCGCAAGAGACCGTTCGACCAGCAGCCCAATTGCGCATGGCCGAAATTTTTTCACTGAGAACGACAGACAGCGGTTTGGTCTGTTCGATCTCGACCTGAATATGCTCGCTACTTAAGGGTTTTTTCACTGCGTGTGCCGCATACAACGCGGCTACGACGGCCTGTTCGATCTCGGCGCCGGAAAACCCATCCATGGCCGCAGCCAGACCTGAAATGTCAAAATTACCCAATGGCTGATCGCGACTCGACAGGTGTATCGCCAATATTGATGCTCGAATTTCAGGTGTCGGCAGATCGACAAAGAAGATTTCGTCAAAGCGACCTTTGCGCACCAGTTCCGGTGGTAGCGCACTAATATCGTTTGCGGTGGCGACGATGAAAACATGGCTCTTTTTTTCCGCCATCCAGGTGAGAAATGTTCCGAGCACACGTTGTGTGGTTCCTGTTTCGCCACCACGCCCTGCAATACCTTTCTCGATTTCGTCAATCCACAAAACACAGGGTGACATGACGTCAGCAGTATTTAGAGACTCGCGAAGTTTGCGCTCGGTTTCACCATGGTATTTGTCGTAGATGGCACCAAAGTCGAGTCGCAACAATGGCACTCCAAAAATTGCCGCGGTTGCTTTCGCGGCCAGGCTCTTGCCACAGCCCTGAATGCCCAGCAACAGGATGCCCTTAGGTGGATCCAGGTGCGATGCACTTTCATCGCCGCGAAATGCAGGTCGGCGTTGCGATAACCACGACTTCAGTCGTGACAGACCACCGACATCGCCAAACGTCGCAGTATCGTATTCGAATTGTAAAGCGCCGCCGCGATTTAGCAGTTCGTATTTGGCTTGCATAACTTGTGGCAGATCGCTCTTCGTAATCGCGCCGTCGATGTATATGACATTTCGCGCCAGCCGCCAGGTATCGGCATAGGACAGGCCTGCAAGGTTACTGATCAGAAGTTTGTGCGCCTTCGGATCAATTTGGACCTTGCTGCCGGGATTCTCCCTGGCGTACTCATCTATCGCTTTCTGCACAATGCGGGTTCGCTGTTGTTCGCTTGGCAGTGCCATGTCGAAGCGGGCACAAAATCCGTCAAGCTCCTTCGGCACAGTCACTTTGTGACTGATCAGGACGATCTGCCTTTCTACGTCGCGGTATCGGATACAGATGTCCTTGAGCAAGCGCACGTGTACCGGATCGTCGAGAAAGGGGTGAAAGTCGAGCAGCACATACAGTCCCGGCTTCGAGACTGCGCGAATATGTTTGAGTACGTCGGTGGGCTCTGAGTTTATCGCTTGCGGCTCGAGCGAGATATCCAGCCGTTGCAGACCATCGGTGATCGTCCAGCGGAACAGCGGCAGGTAGCTCGTGGTGGAGCGCCGAATTGTAATTGCCTGCAGCAGCTCGAGGATGCGTGCCTCGTCCTGTGATTCGATAATTATGATCGGTGTGCGGGATCGTAATATCAGTTCAAGGTCATGATTTCCGTCCATTGAAATTCTAGTTCTCCGACGTTGGCAGGTACTGTTGACAGCCTGGTAAAATATCCGCTTGCAGAGTATCGGATGGACCTTGTAATAATTCTACCGTGATCTTCTCAAGTGTTTGCAGTGTTATGTGCGAACGGCTGGTTGCCAGCTCGGCCACCACGGAATCGAGGCTCAGTTTGCCGCCGGTTTTTTTTCGAATTTCCTCATCCAGTTGTCGAAAAGTTATGACCGCCAGGGCAGTGGCTGCTCCAGTCGATTGCGCAGCACAGAGAGCTTCTGCGTCGGCAGCCCATAACGTTTGTTTCTCAAGTGCGCGTTGGTAGCGCCGCGGCGTTATCGCACCGCCACGCTGTAGCAATTCAAGACTGTAGTATTCGGCGAGACCTTCGACAATCCAGTCAAAACCATTCGCCGCCGTGATCCCAATGGCGACATGAACAACTTCATGTACCAATGTGCTGGTCGCATTTTCACTAATCAACGGGCGATCTGCGTGAATAAAAATGGAAGCAGGTGCCGACAAAGCACCGCGCCACATGGGGTCTCCGGCGCTGACGATTGTAAGGCGCGGAATAGAGTCGGGTAATACCGACGTCAGTTCCGGCAAAATCCAGTTCAATAGTGCCAGCATGTCCATACGCCGGACCGACTGACCTTCGGGTGCTGCGACGGCGATGCGTGTTCCTGCGATTGTTTCTCGTCGTATTCCCAAATTTCCCATCGCTATCCAGCCGCGCGGCTGGTCGAATCGCCGGGCTGGGTCCTGAATTTGGATTTGACTATTGAGCGATGAATATTCCGAAACAGCGCTCCAGTCTCCGGGTAGTACGAAGGACAGGCTGGTCTCGCTGCTGGCACCCTTTAGGGTTCGTGTACGGGCCCTCGGGATGATGTCCTCTGCCCGAAAAATACCCCAGTCGCTATCGAGCCATGCGTCGTAGCCACCAGTTCCGCGTTGATGCTTTATTTGAGTGCGCCAATGCAGACTCCCGCCGCTACGTCCTGGCAACCATCGTACCGAGTCCTCGCTCACCTGCAGCTTGCCGTCAGCTTTTATTTCGGACGTGCGTGTGCCGGTGATTACGAACGACAGCTCACGTAGTTGCGCGCGTGTCTGCTGTACTGCCATTTCAATCGCCACTGAACCGTCCCGGGGATCCGGTGTGATCGTATAGTGGACGGTGTAATTCGTGGATGTATTACCCGCAGTAGTTTCCGAGGCAGGAACACCACAGGCCGCGCAAGCAATCAGGCAGATCAGTAATATCGATCCTGAGAAGCAGTTCATACAGTATTAAGGCCTTGTAGCGTATGGTTTGCGGGGATGATAACGCAGACAGCTCGCAAAAATTCGATTCTTGCCTTAACACTCGCAACGGTGGGGATTGTCTCGGCGTGCGGAACGCAAACTGCCGTGGAACGGCCAGATCGAAGTCCTGCGAAGCAGACCATCACTCATTCACAAAACATGGGCGCGCGAGCTGCAGCCGTTGCGTTGCAGCAGGTCGGTGTGCCATACCGTTATGGTGGATCGACAACCAGAGGATTCGATTGCAGTGGGCTGGTGCAGTATTCGTATGGGCGGGCAGGGAAGAACGTACCACGCACGACCACCCAGCTCTGGTCGGCAACATCAACCGTTCGGCGTGCGGACCTGCAGGTTGGTGATCTGCTTTTCTTCAATATTGAAGGCAAGATGTCGCACGTCGGAATGTATATTGGTGGCCAGCAGTTTGTGCACGCACCGTCCTCCGGGAAGACTGTCACTGTCGGCAGACTGACATCAGCCTATTACTCGGCGGCATTCATCCGGGCGGGTCGCCCAAAGTAACTTGAATCGGGAATCAGGCGGTCTCTTCGCTAACGATAAATAGTTTAAGTTGCTTTGCCAGCCCAGTGCAGGCTTTTGACTTGGTGCGCGCAATGAGCGGTATCGGCACGACGAGAGCTGGCAGGAAAGAGGTGCCACTGTAGTCAGCCGTAACGGTTCCAGCTGACGCCGAATCGGAGAGGTCCCAGACCGAGGCTTCGTAGTCGGAATCATCCTGCCACCAGGCAAAACCGAAACAACCACCACCACCGGGGCCGGCGGCACAGGAAAGGCTGCCACCTTGCGTCACCCGTTCGGTTTCGCCATCCAGCCAGACTATGTAGCGCACTCCCATGGCTCTCACCGCTGCGGGCACTCCGGGGCGCTCCATGAGTTGCACCAGACCCTTGGTGTCTGCCGGCGCAGTGCGTGGTTCAAACCACGGAAACAGATTATCGATGAATTGCTGCGTCGGAATCACATTGAGAGCGCCAGCACCACGCCCGAGTGCTTTTTCCACACAGCGTATGTAATAAGCCTCGGTCTCGTTGCCCTGATGATAGCTCTTCGCCATAACAACGACTGTTTCACCTTCCAGGAGCCCGGTGGATTCAGCGCGATCGTTTTCAATGCTCGCCGTAATACAACCACTCAAGGCGCTGGCCAACAAGATCATTGTGAAGTTACTGAGTATCTTCATCGATGCCTCCAATGGCGAATATTCCGAAAGACAGGCTATCGTCTTCGTCAGCTTCTGCATCTGCAAGTGCTTCGATCGCGCTCAGGTCAAGCGGGCCGTTAGCCAATTCCCCGATCTTGGTTGACTTGTCCATCTGCAGAAGTATCAGGGCCGCAGCGTCGCGCATCGCCAGCACAGCGGCACGTTGTAATGATTTCGAACCGCCCATTCCTTCTTTCTGGCTCTTGTCGTATGCGCTAACGGTCCACGTCGATGCGTTATTGCCGAGGCTGTCGAAAATTTGCATGCGATATCGGATCCAGACGGCAAATGCATCAGTCTTGCTTTGATTAGGTACTGAAAACTCGAAGCCTTCTATCGTAGGTTCGACGAGAGCGTCAAAGGTGTAGTCGAGCGCATTGTCGTCGGGACCGAGAACGATAACGTTGTCGAACATGTAGCCGAATAGCTGTGTAAAAAACGACGCGTTCGAAGCGCCGAGATCAATGGTCCAGGTTTCTCGTCCCAGCACGTTTTCTTCATGTACAAAATTGTGAAATTCGGCCGGAATACGGACTGCGACGTCCATCGGCAGCTTCTCAATATGCGGCTTTGGGATCGTAGGTGTTTCAACGGTGACGTTTGATGCACATCCCGCGGCAAACAGAGCAACCAGAATGACGCTGCCTATTAGTTGTTTTGTTGCGCTCAAATGGTCGAAATCCGTGCAAATAAAATAGGAATGACTGCTATCTCAGAGCAAGTCCAGCCCGCATAGTTCCACGGAAATGTACCAAATCCTGCTCTCGGCCACTTTAGTTCGAGCGACGGTGGAGTGCAAATCAGAATTTCGTACCTGGTAGCAGCAACAAATTGCCGTTGATTCGGTCAGGAGTCTCAAAAATCACGCCATTCAAGCGGTGCTTCCTGCATGAGTGCTACCTGCTCGCGCAGAGCCAGTACGTGGTCGTCCCAATAGCGGGCGCTGTCGAACCACGGGAACGCGATCTTGAATGCCGGGTCTTCCCAGCGGCGGGCCAGCCATGCAGCGTAGTGCATGATGCGCAAGCTGCGTAACGCCTCAATCAAGTGCAGTTCGCGCGGATCGAAGCGCCGAAACGATTGATAACCTTCCAGCAACGCGTCGAGTTGTGGTGTTTGCTCCGCACGGTCACCAGAAAGAAACATCCACAGGTCCTGAACAGCCGGACCGTGACGGCAGTCATCAAGGTCGACGATATGGAGTCGGTCCATGTGAACCAGGACGTTACCCGGATGAAAATCGCCGTGGAGCCGGAGCTCTTTAGTGTTTCCCGCACGCTCGAAGCAGGCTTCCACACCATCAAGCACCAGTTCAGCGATACTTTCGTAGGCAGCACGGTTAGCTTCGGGCATGAAGTCGTTGTCCAGCAGATAGTCGATGGATTCGACGCCATAGCTTTCTATATCGACTCGTGGCCGGTGTTTGAATGCTGTTACTTCACCTTCAAGATGGATTCTGGCAACCAGCCGTCCCAGTTGCGTGAGCAACTCGTAGTTATCGAGATCCGGTGCGCGACCACCATGACAGCGGTAAACGGCAAGGCGGTGGTGTCCTGAGTGCTTTAATGTTTCGCCGTCGATCTCGAGCGGCGGCACGACAGGAATTTCCTGGGCGGCAAGGTCCAGCGCAAACTCATGTTCTTCTCGAATCGAGTCATCTGACCAGCGGCCTGGGCGGTAGAATTTCGCAACCACGGGCCGCTCATCTTCTATTCCGATCTGATAAACACGATTTTCGTAGCTGTTGAGCGCGAGAAAGCGACCGTCACAGTCAAAGCCGAGATCATCAAGAGTTGCGACAATGTCTTCGGGCTGCAGGTCGGCGAACGCCAGTGTGGCGGCATCACCGGTCACGATGCTTTCTGGCGTGACTCTCGTTTTCGATCGACCTCGGTCAACAGCTTCTTGCGCAGCCGCAAATTTTTCGGCGTTACTTCCAGAAGTTCATCGTCATCGAGAAATTCGAGAGATTGTTCCAGTGAGTAGCGCAGCGGTGGTGTCAGGATCAGGTTTTCATCGGTGCCCGCAGCTCTGATGTTATTGAGCTGCTTCGCCTTCGTCGGGTTCACAACGAGGTCGTTCTGACGTTTATGAATGCCAATAATCATGCCTTCGTACACGGGCGCACCATGACCAAGAAACAGTTTGCCGCGCTCTTGCAGGTTGAAAAGAGCGTAGGCGAGTGCCTTTCCCTGCACCATTGAAACCAGCGTACCGTTGTTACGTTGTGCGATCGGACCCTTAATTCGTGGCGCGTATTCGTCCAGGACATGGTAGATGAGGCCCGTTCCGGAGGTTGCCGTCAGGTATTCAGTACGAAAGCCGATCAGGCCACGGGTTGGAATCTTGTAGTCCAGCCGCATTCGACCCTTGCCATCGGGAAGCATGTTTTGCAGCTCGCCTTTGCGGTCAGCCAGGCGTGTCATGACAGCACCCTGATAGGCCTCGTCGAAATCGACAGTCAGTTGCTCCCAGGGCTCATGCTGCTCGCCATCGACGTCATGCATGATCACTTCTGGTCGAGATACTGCTAGCTCAAAACCTTCACGGCGCATCGTTTCGACGAGCACGGATAAATGCAGTTCGCCACGTCCGGAGACTCTGAATTTGTCTGGGTCATTGGTGGCGTCGACACGCAAAGCAACGTTGTGCTTGAGTTCCTGCTCAAGACGCTCGCGAATCTGCCGGCTGGTCAGGTACTTGCCATCCTGACCGGCGAACGGTGACTTGTTAACCTGGAACGTCATGTTGACGGTCGGTTCATCGATGCTCAAAGCTGGCAGTGCTTCCTCGTGATCGCGGTCGCAGATTGTGTCCGATATATTCAGTTTTTCGATACCGCTGAATACGACGATGTCGCCAGCCGTTGCGGACTCAATCTTTTTTCGTTTCAGACCATCAAAACCGAACAGCTCTAGCACTCGACCACGTCGTGACGTCGTGTCGGGGGCGACGATGCTGACTGGCGCATTCGCATTCAAGGTACCGCGGCTGATACGACCGATGCCCAATATGCCGACATAGGTGTCGTAGTCGAGGCTCGAAATCTGAAGTTGCAAAGGACCTTCGGTGTCAACATCCGGATGCGGTACATGCTTGATAATCGTTTCGAACAGCGGATCCATGTTGCCGTCGCGGACATCCTCATTTTCGCCGGCGTAGCCGTTCAATGCCGAAGCATAAATAATGGGGAAGTCCAGTTGTTCGTCGGTGGCGCCAAGACGGTCGAAAAGATCGAACGTCTGGTTGATCACCCAATCCGGGCGAGCGCCGTCACGGTCGATCTTGTTGATGACAACAATCGGTACCAGGCCTTGGGCAAACGCTTTCTCGGTTACGAAGCGCGTTTGCGGCATGGGTCCTTCAACGGCATCGACCAGCAGCAGCACGCTGTCGACCATTGACAAAACGCGTTCTACTTCTCCACCGAAGTCGGCATGTCCGGGTGTGTCGACTATATTAATGCGGTAGTCATTCCATGTAACGGCGGTATTCTTCGAGAGAATCGTGATACCGCGTTCGCGTTCCAGATCGTTGGAGTCCATAACGCGATCGGGCACGGCCGCTCGATCTCCGAGCGTGCCGGATTGTTGCAGCAATTGGTCCACAAGCGTGGTCTTGCCATGATCGACGTGCGCGATAATCGCGATATTTCGTAGTTTGGTTAGTTGTGACATTAGGGGTGGGCTCTGAATTGAGGCGCGGATTATAGTGACCCAATCCGAGAATTGATATGGCACACTACAATCCATGAAAAAACGACTAACTATATGGCTTACAGCCCCTCTGATAGCAGCAGTTCTGGCGTCCTGCAGCCAAAGCGGCGCAACTTTCGATGCAGCGGACCATGCTCAAGAGGTTTTGGACTGGCGTGAAGGGCGCTTGGCCAGGTTGAAGGACCCGTCCGGATACCTGAATCAGATTGGGCTCTACTGGCTGGAGCCGGGCACTTATAGCTTCGGTTCGGCTGCGACCAACGACGTTATATTTGATGGCAACGCTCCACCCACAATCGGCACATTCACTGTGACTTCTGACGGCGTGTCGATGACCGTATTACCGGGCGTTGATGTGCAAAGAGACGGCTTTCAGGTTGAGGAACTTGCGATAGCGGCAGACAACACCGGCCATGGGATAGCAGTTACGCATGGATCATTGGAGTGGACTGTGGTTGAGAGAGCAGGGCGATACGGTATTCGGCTAAGGGATTTTGAACATCCGTTTGTTGAGAATTTTGGGCCACTACCGTATTTCGATATCGTTCCGTCCCTGCGTGTAGAGGCGACACTGCTGCGCTATGCCGAGCCGAAAATTGCAAACGTCGGTACTGTAATTGAAGGACTTGGCTACCACCCGTCCTCACCCGGCGTCGTGGAGTTCGAGATCGACGGTCAACGTTATGAACTGGAGGCCTACACATCGGGTGAACGATTGTTTTATGTATTCGGCGATCAAACCAGTCAGGACGCAACATACGGCGCAGGCCGTTTTCTGTACTCGACAAACCCGGGGGAGGATGGCAAAACAATCCTCGATTTCAACATGTCCTACAGTCCGCCATGTGCGTTTAACGATTTCTCGACGTGCCCCGTAGCATCGCCAAGGAATCGCCTGCCGGTTCGAGTTGAGGCGGGAGAAAAATACGACCCCCAGTTTCATTACTCACCACAGCACTAGTCGAGTAGTTCGAAAGTTAGCCCCGCATTTTCCCGCAATCGATTGAGCAGTGGTTTGGCCATTACGGCGGCCGGAGTCAAGACTCCGCCTCTTGCATCGAGCTCGTCTTTTGCGAGACACACCGCGCATTCACTGAGCATCTTGCTGGTTGATCCGTAGCCTGGGTCCTGATCGCCGGTGATCTTGCCACGGATGATTGTTCCGTCAGGCAACTTGCCAATCTGCAAGAGATTGAAGAAACCGGATTGTTGTAAATCACGATCAGGACCTTCGCCCGGTTTCGAGAGCACATACCGCTGCAGGAAATTGCGGGTTACTGAAAATGATGCAAGTAACATCAGGGTGCCGAGGCCGGCGATCATGAGTGCGCCCTTCAGCCAGCCCATTATTCCACGGCCCATCAGGACCGCTTCGTCATAACGAAAATCCTTGCCGTACGGATATCCGCTAAGCGCATGACTGCGTCGCACAACTTTGGTGTTCACGCCGGCCATTACAAATGGCGCGGTCCAGGATTTCGCATCTTCCCGGTATTTGAGGTTGGACTGGTCACGACTGTCCGGTCCGTCGCGTTCGCCTTTGGGATTCAGGCTGTAAGGTTGAACCAACGTCCGGGCGATAGAGCGGTCTGCACGACTTTCTTTGATCAGGTTCATCATGCTCGCAAGCGTGCCACCGCTCGCCGTTCCTTTGGTGGCTTTCACGAGCAAGCTTATCGACTCGCAGTAGGTGCCGTGTTTCGCATGTGTCGCGTCCTGCAGAAACCAGACGCCGATATCCATGGGCACTGAGTCAAAGCCACAGCAATGCACGATCTTCGCGCCGGTTTCTTTGGCGCGCTCATGGTGCGTGTCGATCATTTTCCGAATCCACTGCACTTCACCCGCCAGGTCACAATAGTGCGTCCCGGCATTGACGCAGGCGGCTACCAGATCCGAGCCGTACAGTGCGTACGGGCCAACAGTCGTCAAAACGACGCGTGTGCGTTTCGCCAAAGTTTGTAGCGCGTCTCTATCGAAGCTGTCGGCAACGATGAGCTCGAGTCCACTGGCATTTGCGCCTAGTCCATCGCGAACATGCTGCAGCTTTTCTTCGCTACGGCCCGCCAGCGCCCAGCGTAGATCATTGCCAACCCCGTACTGCCGCAGCAGGTACTCGGCGACCAAGGTTCCGGTGAAGCCTGTAGCCCCCTGGATGATGATGTCGAATTCGCGAGTATTTTCTACTTCCGTTGTCATAGTTTTTTCTCCATGAACGCAACTTCCTTCTCGCCACCGTTAGTCTCCTGCGATCCAACCTGGCGAAATCCCATGCGCTCGTGATAGAGCATCGATGTTTCGTTCGACGGCCGAATGTTCACTTCGCAGGTCATAACGGGTGCGTCGCTTTGTGAGCGTGCAAACGTGTCGTAAAGTAATTCGGCAACGCCTTGCCGCCGCGCCCATTTCGAAACGGCTACACGATCTACGTAGGCGAAGTCCGCATAATTATCGCAAAACCATCGATAGTTAGGGCTCGCGTACCCGGTTCCCGGACGTAAGCCGATCAGAAAACCAGCGAAGCGACCGTTAATTTTCGCGATACGCAGGAAAGCCGCATTGTCAGAGAACCACTGTAATTCCTCGCCGCTTATAGAGCTTACGTGAGGTACTGATTCTTCGTTGAGTGCTAACACTGCAACGAAGTCACTTTGTTCAATTTTTAAGATTTCCATGGACACAGTGTATTGCTATGTTAAGGTGGCTCCAAGACGGCAAGCGGATCGATTCAATATCACCGCACACAATGAGACCGTCAGCAATCGCTACTTTACTCGTCTTCGTCACCGAAATGATGTCCGCAGCCTAACGGTCGCGGAGTCGTTCGTATGTGATCAACAGCACTCCCAAAAGCTGCTGCATACGTAGAATTTCGATGAATTTTTAACGGGACACAGTAGCCATGATCAAGATTGCCAAACTCGCCATTGCGATATTCGCCGTAATTTCAGTTTCGACCGCCAACGCGGCTTCGAACAACTCAGCAGATTTGCTGAAATATATTCCGGCTGATACTCCGTACGTATTCGCATCAACGGAGCCGTTGCCGCCTGCTTTGACGGATAAACTCGAACCGACAGTTGACGAGATTCTAAAAGCCTATCAACGGATATTGCGGCATGTGATGGCGGAGCAGCTTGTCAAAATGTCAACCGAAGAGGGCAGCGCCGAGGAAGCGGAACAATTTCGTGGGCTGATGGAAGGAGTCCTGGGCCTGATGAGTCTGGATGGCATTCGAGGTGCCGGAGTCGAACGTGAATCGGCCTTCGCGTTTTACGGCAATGGCTTGATGCCGGTGCTGCGGCTGGAGCTATCCGATTCGGATTTGTTCGACGCTGCCGTTACCAGAATTGAGGAAAAGGCCGGCAAGGCACTGTTAATCGGCGAAGCGAAAGGCACGTCCTACAAATACGCTAATGCTGAAAAAATTAATTTGATTATCGCGACGCTGGATGACCAGGCTGTCATTACGGTTGTGCCGGAAAGCTATGATGAAGCACAAGTCGCCGTGGCATTGGGGGCGAAAAAGCCGCGGAAGAGTCTGAAGAAGAGCAAGGCGCTTCGGGCGATCGGCGAAGATTATGGTTTCTCAGGCTACATGACCGGTTTCATCGATGTTGTGCGGTTGTCCGGAATCTTTGCGGGTAGAGGGACCAGCCAGGATGATGAGTTTTTTGCCGCAATCGAGGACACGCCACCGGAACTCTCCGAAGTTTGCACGGCTGAGATGATGGAGATGGCCGGTATCGCACCACGGATAGTCTTTGGCTACTCGGATATTTCGCTGCAGCAGCTCGGCGGTGCCATGGTCGTTGAACTGCGTGAAGATATCGCGGCAGGCCTTGCGACAATTCCTGCGGCCGTTCCGGGTCTCGGATCAGATCCGGGCGGACTCATGTCGCTTGGATTTGGTTTGAATCCTATGGCAATCCGGGAATTCTATGAAGCACGTCTGGATGCGATGGAAGCCGAACCGTACGAGTGCGAAAAATTTGCAGATTTGCAGGCGGGTGTTGCGAAAGGGCGTGAGGCACTTAACCAACCGATACCACCGGTTGTATACGGATTCCGTGGGTTTGTCGCAAATATTGCCGACATTCAGGGTTTGGACATGTCGAGCAGTACGCCTCCCGAATCTATCGACGCGTCGATACTGGTTGCTATCGAAAATGCGGAGTCACTGGTCATGATGGCAGCAATGATGGATCCGCAGATAGCTGCGCTAAATCTGGTTCCGGATGGTAAGCCAGTCAAATTGGTATTGACCCAGCTGGCTGAGTTCGCCGGCGACGCATTTGCCGCATTGTCCACTGACGCATTATCCATCTCCTTAGGAGAAGGCGCCGAAGCAAACTCTGCCGACATGCTGGTTGCTGACAGTTCCGATCCTGCACCTTTCATGAGCATGAATATGGATTCGGCGCGTTACTATTCGATGATCGGAGAGGCGATGTTGCAGGAGCGCGAGGGCGATGACGCTGAAAAAATGCCAAAAGCCATTCGCGATGCAATGCGTGATGTCATGATCCTGTCTGGTAGCCTATACGAACGGATGTCTGTTGAAATTCAGTTCACCGCACGAGGCGTTGAAATCAACAGCACGATGAAACTGAGTGACTAAAATGCCAAAAAATCTGCTCTTGCTTGTCCTGATGACGGTGTTGTCTGCGACCGCGTGTCTGGAAAATTCGGATACCGAAACCAGGCTGCGAACCGAAACCACGCTGATGGTCGATCTGGAAACGGTGGTTCGAGTCGGCAACGTTGTGCCGGTGGAGGGGGTCACAACTGCCGGACAACCGGATGCGGCTGCGCTTACTGTTTTCGCCGAGCAGGGTTACAAGACTGTTATCGACATCAGAACGGAGCCGGAGGATCGCGGCATGGACGAGGCGACGGTTATTGGTGATCTGGGCATGGAATACATCGTGTTTCCAATCGACAAACCGGAAGCGATCAATTTTGATAATGCGAGAGAGCTGAGCAGATTGATTGCAGAGTCAGAAGGACCGGTTCTTGTTCACTGCGGCAGTGCCAATCGAGTAGGTGCGTTGTTCGCGTTACAGAAGAGTCTCGAGGGTGCGGACGATGAAGTGGCACTGGAGTATGGCAGGGAAGCAGGCATGACCCGGCTGGAAGGGCGCGTAAAAAAGGTCCTCAGCAACAACTAAAAACAAAAAGGGGTCAGAGCCCTTTTGGCTCTGACCCCTTTTGTCGAGTTGTGGAGGTGGTGGGAATCGAACCCACGTCCGCAAGCCCTACGCTACGAGCTCTACATGCTTATTCCGTCTTTAATCTCG
>Ga0164320_10000035_pt1 | contig 32683 bp, 32 predicted proteins | sample GuaBasSediGuay11_FD_113736 | JGI IMG/M metagenome (GOLD analysis project Ga0164320, IMG submission 113736) | Subseafloor sediment microbial communities from Guaymas Basin, Gulf of California, Mexico - Guay11, Core 4567-28, 0-3 cm | ecosystem: Environmental > Aquatic > Marine > Hydrothermal...
CTTTGGTCTTCTTGGGCAGATGTGTTGTTTCACGTACCATGGATGTCAGCTGCGCGGAGGCAAGCGAGTGAGTTTATCAGTTTCAAAACGTATGGCGCGGGTCAAGCCCTCGCCGACCGGTGCCGTCCTGGCGCTGGCTACCCGGCTCAAGGCCGAAGGTCGTGACATCATCAGCCTGGGGACCGGCGAACCCGACTTTGATACGCCACAGCCGATCAAGGATGCTGCGATCAAGGCAATCCAGGCCGGAGCAACCAAGTACACGCCAATAGAAGGCACTGCCGAACTCAAGGCCGCAATACAGAACAAACTTCGGCACGACAATGAGCTTGAATACGACCAGGCGCAGATCCTGGTCACGTCAGGTGCCAAACAGGCCCTTTTCAACCTGTGCCTGGCGATCCTGGGTCCCGGCGACGAGGCGATCATTCCCGCCCCGTACTGGGTGTCCTATCCCGATATGGTGCTGCTTGCAGGTGGAGAGCCGGTAATTATTGAGACCGGGATTGACGAGGACTTCAAGGTCACGCCCGCTCAATTGAAAGACGCCCTGACTGACCGTACGCGGTTGCTAATACTCAACAGCCCATCGAACCCCACGGGTGCAAGTTATACACGGGACGAATTGCAGGCCTTTGAAACCGTTCTGCAGGAATACCCGCAGGTCGTCATCGCGTCCGATGAAATCTATGAGCCAATCCACTGGGCCAAAGACGCGTTTATCAGCTTTGCACAGGCGTGCCCCTCTCTGTTTGACAGGACGATTACCGTAAATGGCGTGTCGAAGGCCTACGCGATGACTGGCTGGCGAATTGGCTACGGCGCGGGCCCTGAGGTGCTGATCAAAGCGATGTCGACGGTACAGAGCCAGAGCACGTCGAATGCCTGTAGCGTGTCTCAGGAGGCAGCAAGGGCGGCGCTGGAGGGCGACCAGGCAGTGGTCGCGGAAATGGCCGCCGCTTACAAGGAACGGCACGACTACCTGGTGGCTGCACTCAACGATATTCCGGGCTTCGAGTGTCGCGCCGGGGAAGGCACGTTCTACGCGTTTCCTCGCGTATCCGGCGCTTTGGCGGCGCTGGGACTTGCCGATGACCTTGCGTTGACCGAGCTTCTGATCAGCGAAGCTAATGTAGCTGTGGTGCCTGGCAGCGCTTTTGGTGCTCCTGGTTACATTCGACTTTCGTTTGCCTGTTCAATGGAGATGCTGAAGGAGGCCGTCGCACGCATAAAACAAGCTGTATCCGCTTGACTTCATGCGGGTGCTGCACCAAAATCCCGCCCCGCACCTCAAGGTGCGATGCTATTCCCCGATAGCTCAGTTGGTAGAGCGTCTGACTGTTAATCAGAATGTCCGTGGTTCGAGTCCGCGTCGGGGAGCCACAATCAAAAAAGCCCTCCGAAATGGAGGGCTTTTTTTAAGAACATATCGTGTTCGCTTACGGCGTGTACCAGATCGGTGACGTGTAGGCACGTTCCTGTCCCTGCATCACGGCATCGTCGGGCAAGTCGATATCAAAATATTTGACGTCAAACGCAAGCCATGTCGGAGTCGGAATTTCGAGCACACGCACGTAATAAAATGCGCGCTGCCCAGCGTCAAAATCGGGGTCGGTCCAGGCGGCTGCCATGAACGGATCGCCAATTGAATTGCTGTAGCTCGCCTCTGCGACATTGACCGTATTTCCAACCGGACTCTCACAGCGCCGGTCTTTCACACCTCGATCGTCGGCGCACGCGACGTCATAAATTCGTTCATTCGTATTGCCATCTTTGTCCAGCCAACCTTTTATGATCTGTATGCGATCGAGGTTTGCACCATCCGGATCACGTAGAACGCGGACTAGCATTGTAGGGGCCTTGCCGTCGGGTGCATGCGCCAGGTCTCCACCCATCGGGACACCGTGGTCATAACCATGCTCCGCAAAATTCGACCGTTCCATATCGGCCGCGGCCAAATCCCAGCCTCCGAACACGCGTACGCGCAAACGTGTACCAGTGGTTGCGTAGACCTCCTTGCGCGCCATCGCGTCCCAGAGAGCCTCGCGTGTATTTTCCCGGGACCAAATAGCCGTCAAGCCGCCGGCCATAGACTCATACAGGCGAGTCTTGGTTTCAGGGTCGGGGCTGAGTCGGCCGTTCACGAGCTCTTCATAACGCAATGGACTGCCGGAGGGTTCGGCTGCACTGATCTTGCCGAAAAAGCTGTCCTCCTCCGTGCTCGGAATCGACGTGTGTGCGTCTGTCGAACCGATCATGCCGAACTTGAAAGGATTAGCACCGATCTCCTCTTCAAAGGCCAAACCTCGCTTTAGCGCTTCGCGAGCATATTCGTTCGGCAACATTTCTGGCGTCGTGGTCTTCTCTGAGAATGATGCAGGTTCCCACGTGTAGTAATCGGCGAATTCGTCACTCGGAGATAACGCTGGAAGAGTCTCGCCATCGCCCTTTATCTGCGTTACTTCGTATATAGGCTCCCAACGCATACGGCGCTCGGCGTAATCTCGATCAAGTGGTTCCTTCGTCGTCAGAGTAACGTCATCAAACATCAGGCCATCCGACAAATTTCCGTTGTGCGCAATTGCCAACATCTTGCCGCCCGTGTTTTTCTCATAGGTATCCATAAACTTCCATAGGTCCTCAGGGTCGACCGAGTCATAGGATGAAAACGGAATAATAGTGTCGGCTTTGTCTTTACCATCGCGAAAGATGACGTTCCGATGCAGATTTGCACCTCCAGGAGCCGAGCTCCACTCATAGCCGATGAGTGCCGTGAACAAGCCGGGTTCGTTGTATTTCTCGGCGGCCGCAGTTTCCAGGTGCCAGTAGGTACGCGGCAATTCGCTCCCAACAAGCGGGTCTTCCCCCTTGAAAATCTGTTCAACAAACATGTCGAATGCTTCCATAGGTTTCCCAGCCTTGACCTTGTCGTGTAGCTCCTTACCCCACGGCACAGCTAAGAGATCCGGATCAGACGCCGCGACTGCTGGTGCAAGCCCAAGGTTTTCTGAATGATCGGATACGACAACGAAGTCGAACGGCCGTGATAGCTGCCCAGGCACGCCCATGCTCGACACGAACGGCTCGCCACGAGCGATGCGAAACGCGTCTTCAGGTCCCAGTGTGTTACCAATCATGCCTGCGTCAGTCGAATACGAAGTATGCAAGTGTGTCTCGCCAAAATAGACTTTGTTTGGAAAGTGTTGCTGCGGATACGGTGAATAATCGATGCTCTTGAGATTCTGGAGTTGTTCATCGGTCGGACGAGGGACATCTTGAGCGAACGCACTGGAAGAAAAACAAATGCAAGCGCCGACAGCCAAAAATAAAGTTGTCTGTTTCATGAGAGATCGCTCCTTTTGTCCTGGTGAATCCTAATTTTGCCACATTTCGCACTACAAGAGATAAGCCCCCCCTTTCGGAGGGCTATTTTTCATGCGTCATTGCTTACTTCAGTACGTGAATATTGTGGTCTTCACAGATCTCATGAAGCTGCGGCGGCCAAACAGTCGTGCTGACTTCGCCGAGATGTGCCTTCCGGAGCAGCAGCATCTGAACGCGTGACTGGCCGATACCACCACCGATCGACAGCGGAATCTCATTGTTGAGGATCATCTGGTGATACGGCTGCGACAATTCGTCTTCCCTCTCAGCAATCGTCATTTGTTCCTTGAGTGTTTCCGGAGTCACCCTGATACCCATCGAGGTGAGTTCGTGCCGTCTCTTGGTCAAGTGGTTGTACACCAGGATATCGCCATTCAGGCCGTGCATTAGCTTGCCATCTTTCTCGATAGTCGGTGTTACCCAGTCGTCGTAGTCAGCCGCTCGCATTTCATGCGGATAACCGTCTTCGAGAACCCAGCCAATGCCATAGATGAACACGGCACCGTATTCTTCGATGATCCTGGTCTCTCTCTCCTTTCTTGGCAGATCGGGGTACTTCGCCAGAATCTCCTCAGCGTGGATGAAGTGCAACTCCTCGGGTAATGGGGGAAACCGTGGATCCTGCAACGCCGGATATTTGTCCATGACCATTTTCTCGGCACCGACAATCACCTTCCAAATCTTTTTCACCACGGTTGTCAGATACTCGAGGTTTCGGTCTTCTTCAGTAATGACTTGTTCCCAGTCCCATTGATCGACGTAGCTGCTGTGATCGTGGTCAAGAAAATAATCCTTCCTGACAGCGCGCATGTCCGTGTTGATGCCTTCATGGACATCGCATTCAAACTGTTGCAGTGCCCAGCGTTTCCACTTGGTCGCAGCTTGTACGATCGAAGCACGAACGGGTTCATCGATACCCAGGCCGCAACTAAACTCGACCGGCGTACGTGAACCGTCACGATCGAGCATGTCGTTCATTCCAGACGCCACTTCGACAATCAATGGCACCTGCACGAGCATGAGGTTGAGTTCCCTGGCGAGCCCCTTTTCGATGTACTCCTTGACATCGTAAATGGCTTTCTGAGTGTCCTTGCGACCCAGTAGTGACTCGTAGTTTTGCGGCAGGATTTCTGCGACTTTTTCGTAAGTGCTGATTCCCGGACCTGCCAGATCCGATACTTTGTCCAACATGGTTGAGCCTCCAAAACAGGTGGGACCAGGTCCCGATACGGATTGCTACATTAGAGGCTTCACGGGGCGCTATTCCTATCGTGGAAACTAGCAGTCATCAGCAAATCGTCAGGTCATCCTCAGGATTCTCGCGTTTGCCCGGGAGACTATCTATCCTGTTGCTCAGTTCGGTCAGAGGTGCCCCGTTATGACTACACCCGCGATATCGATTGTCATGTTTCTCGCTGCGGCCTTGTTTGGCGCCGTAGGCCAGTACTTGTACAAATCCGGCGCCGACGCCGCAGGCGGCACGATTAGCAGCTACATCGTCAACCCGCGCCTCCTCGCAGGCGTGGTCTGCTACGTCGCCGTCATGGTCCTGTTCGTCGCCGCATTCAAGAAAGGTGGATCTCTTACTGTCCTCTACCCGATCTACGCGTCCACGTTCATCTGGGCAGCCCTGATCGCTTTGTCTGCATACGGGACCCCGATCAAGATTGTGAATATCGCCGGCATGGCGTTGCTCGTTAGCGGCATGTACCTGATGGGGAAATAAGACATGACTATTGAAGCTGCGTTGCAGAGTGAGGTCTTCCTGACCTACATAAAGATCATTGGCGGCCTGCTGGTGTTCGCCGGCGTGATGATCACGATTCTTCGCATATCTGGAAAAAACGTAACCGGCGTGTGGAATACTTACCGAGGCTGGCTCGTCATGGTACCGATCGTCATCGGCACCCTGTTTCTGGGTCGCGCCGCCATGATTGTGGGCGTTGTGCTACTCGCAATATTCGGTTTTAAGGAGTTCGCGCGTGCCACAGGGCTCTACAATGATTGGTGGATGACGGGTCTTGTCTACCTTGGCATCATCCTGCTCGGCGTTGCATCGTACGTCCCGGATCCTCGCTTGGGCTACGACGGCTGGTACGGGTTTTTCATGGCGCTGCCTGCATTCGTCGTCGGTGCAATACTCCTCGTGCCGATCTTCCGAAACCGCGCTCAGGGCCAGTTGCAGAAAATTGCCCTGGCGATTGTCGGGTTTATGTATTTCGGCTGGATGTTCAGCCATCTTGGGTTCCTGGCAAACACAACGTATGCCTACGGTTACATCCTCTACCTGATTTTCGCAGTCGAAATTAACGACATTGCGGCATTTACCTGCGGGAAGCTGTTCGGAAAACACAAATTGCGGGAGAACATTAGCCCAAACAAAACGATTGAAGGATCAGTGGGCGCGATCATCATCTCTCTGGGCATCCCCTGGCTGCTTTGGTTCTCATTTCCCCACTTCGAGCCCTGGCACCTGGTGATTACGGGATTGGTCGTTGGCGTTGGCGGCCAGCTCGGTGACCTCGTTATCAGCTACATCAAGCGCGATATTGGTATCAAGGATATGGGCGCGGTGATCGAGGGCCATGGCGGAATACTCGACAGGGTTGATAGCATGATTTTCGTTGCGCCGATTTTCTTTCACGTGATTCGCTGGATTCATGGCATACGTGAGGTGCCTCTCTCATGACCGAATGGGAATACCATCCTTCGCCTGACATCGATGAAACGATGTCCGAGCATTTGCGGAACTTCCCACGTCAGCCGTACATGCTCATGTACGCGATTCGGTCTGTTGTTGCGATGCTGCTGCGTGGCTGGATGCGCGTGTACCACCGCATGCGCATCGAGGGTCGGAGCAACCTTCCGTCAACCGGCTCCTATATTTTGGTGTGCAATCACACGAGTCACCTCGATACATTGTGCATGCTGTGTTCCGTGCCGCTGCGACAAATTCATCGGACCTTTCCCGCGGCAGCGGCAGATTATTTCTTCTCGAGCCTGCCGCGAAGCGCCGTGTCCGCCATTCTGATCAATGCGTTGCCGTTCGATCGCAAGGTCAAGGGTGCCGAGAGCCTGACCGTGTGCTCCGAGTTACTAAAGAACGAGGGTAATGTGCTGATCATCTTCCCCGAGGGAACCCGAACGACAACCGGCGAAATGGGCCGGTTCCGTTCCGGAATCGGTCGCCTTGTGGTTGGCACGGACCTGGCTGTGGTTCCATGCTATCTCGACGGTGGCACGAAGGCCTGGCCAAAAGGAAAGGCTTTTCCACGGCCGCGAAAACTGAGCCTGCGCATCGGAAAGCCGAAACGTTACTTACATCTCGACAAGTCATCCGAATCCGTCATCGCAATCTGCGAGGACCTGCAGAATGCCGTCGCCGAGTTGGGGAGCAGCCCGAAATGACGATCTACGACTTAAAACCCGCATTCCAGAACATGCTTCGCCCAAGCTGCCGCGCACTCGCCAACGCCGGAGTCACAGCCAACCAGGTCACTATGGCCGCCCTTCTGATCTCTATTGTTGTCGGCGTCCTGTTCGCCCTGAACCCGGCAACTCGCTGGGCGCCACTGCTGATACCAATATGGCTATTCCTGCGAATGGCGCTGAATGCAATCGACGGCATGCTGGCGAGAGAACACGGGATGCAAAGCGAACTCGGGGGATTTCTCAACGAACTGAGCGACGTTGCGGCTGACGCCGCCCTGTATCTGCCCTTCGCCATGGTGGCAGGTGTTTCACCGATGCTCGTGGTCGTCACTGTAATCCTGTCACTTCTCACAGAAATGGCCGGTGTTGTTTCGGTCCAGGTAGGTGCCAGTCGACGCTACGACGGCCCCATGGGGAAAAGCGATCGAGCCTTTGTCTTTGGATTGTTTGGCCTGCTGCTCAGTTTTGGCGTGGACCCTGGCTGGTGGGCAAATGCCGCATTGTTGGTTGTCGCCCTGCTGACAGCGTTGACCATCTACAACCGGGTGACACGAGGATTGCAGGAGCTTGCCGCGGGCAATGAAACTCAGCCGAACTAACGCACTCGCCGCGCTATGGGGCCTGGCTGAAGCGACACTCTTCTTTATCGTCCCTGACGTCCTTCTCAGCTGGATTGCACTACGCAGTTTTGAGCGGGCGATGTGGGCGTGCCTTTGGGCGCTCCTGGGTGCCTTGGTCGGCGGTGCACTCATCTGGTATGTGGGGCTTGTCAACGCGGATCCACTGCGCGCAGTGTTTATGTCAATCCCGGCAATCAGTGAAGGCATGCTGAATAATGTGCGTGACCAACTGCAAAACAGTGGCCTGGTGGCGCTATTCATCGGCCCTCTTGTTGGTACGCCGTATAAGCTCTACGCCCTTGAGGCTGCGCAACAGGGTTATGGCCTGTTCATCTTTCTGCTGATCAGCATACCGGCAAGATTAATGCGCTTCATCATCGTAACCGTCGTCTCTGCGGCAGCAAGCAGAGCGCTAAACCGATTTGTTAGCGTACGTACGTTGCAGGTTTTACACGTTGGCGTATGGGTCGCATTCTATTTGTGGTACTTCCACGTGATGTCGTCGAGCGGCTAGGAAAAAAATCCCGGCAAACTGGCGACGCTATCGATCAGTGCAGTATGAGGCGCGGCCGAAAGCTGCTCTTTTGAGTGCGCTCCGGACAACACACCGATGTTCCACCGGGTCCCGGCATTGGCGCCCGCCTCAAGATCAGAGACCGTGTCGCCGACACTCGCAACCCGGGCGACGTCAGCCAGCTGCAAGCGACTCATCGCTGCCAGGATCAGATCCGGAGCCGGCCGGCCCGCCGAGACATCATCATTACACACAAGGACGTCAACCAATTCCAGCCAGCCCAGGTTAGCAATGAGAACGACCGCGAGCTCGTGATCGAAGCCCGTGGTCAGTGACGTTCGAATCGAGTGACTACGACACCAATCAAATGTTTCTTCCGCGCCATCAATCGCGGTGACAGGGTTATCACGATAACATTTGAGCAATTCGGCCTTGAACGCCGTATAGACAATATCGGAACGGTGCTTTGCAAATTCGTCCCCGGCACGCGCTAACAGCAGCTCCTGAATAGCCTCGCGCTTTGACTTACCACGAACCGAAGACACATCTGTGGAAGTAAGGTGAACGCCCTCGCCCGCAAATGCCGCGACAAACGCCTCTGGAATTTTCTCACTGGCCTGAATGGTCGTTCCGATCATGTCGAAGACGACGAGATCGAGCTGCGTCATTGTTCGCTGGCGGCAACGTCAATCACGGTCATCCAGAGAAACCGAAGGAAGTCCTTCATCGCGTCCTCTGATACTCGTTCGTTATCACTGTGCGCGCCGTTACCGCTATTCAGTTCCGCAATACTGCGAATTGGGCCGATTCCGTAAGCCGGAACGCCTTCCGCGCGCACCTGCGCCATGTCCGTCGCACCGGTGGACATTGTCGGAAGAACGATGGCATCGGGATAGATCTCGCCCGCTACGCGTTCGATGCTCTCGAACATTGCATTATCGAGACCGGAAGGGGGCGCCGCCGGACGGTAAATATTCTCAGGAACGATTTCCACGTTTGGGTCATCGATCACCTCGGCCAATTGCGCGTAGAAGGCTTCTACGTCTTCATCGGGGAGCATGCGAATATCAAGCATGGCAGTCGCCTCGGACGGGATCACATTCTTCCGAAATCCGGCATCGATAATTGTCGGTACAACTGATGTCCGCAATACCGAATAGTGGTACGGGAAATTCTCGAGGAAATGTTGCTGGATTGCGTCGGACTCTTCCGGGTTATCGACGTTCTGGTAACGGAAAGCGTCTTCCGGTTCTGAGATGGTCGCCAGACGATCGAAGTAAGCTTCAGTCGTTCCGTTCAGACGCATTTCGGTGTGCCATGCATCCGCCCGTGCTACGGCGCGTGCAATCGCTGCAACGGCATTGTCAAGGCGTGGGACGGACCCATGCCCTGCCGTCCCCCGCGCGATGAGGGTCACGCGCCTGGGCATCTTCTCCGTCGTTTGCACACCTACCACTTTGACGCCCTGATCCTCGAGAATTCCGCTACCGCCCTCAGCAAGGCAGTACTCCGCGTCAATCGCATCCCAGTGCTTTTCGACCATGAAGTTTATACCGACATCGGGTGTTCCCTCTTCGCCCGATTCGGCCAGAAATATGATGTCTCGATCCAGTTCGACGCCATAGCGCTTCAGCATGATCATGACCATCATGCCGGCCGCCACAGAGTCCTTGTCGTCCAGCGTGCCACGACCATAAACCCAGCCGTCTTTGCGCAGCCCGCTAAACGGTTCCTCGGTCCAGCGCTCTGCCTGTACGCCGACGACGTCCGTGTGCCCCATGATGAGGATCGGTCGTTTGGAACCATTTCCCGTGATCCGCGCAACCAGGTTCGCGCGATCCGGATCCAGTGCATACAGTTGTGACTCAATGCCCTCCGCCGCGAGTATTGCTTCGACGTATTTGGCGGCGCTGGTTTCGTTACCCGGCGGATTACTCGTATCGATCTTCACAAGTTCGGAAAGATGTTGCAGGGTCTCCTCGCCAACGGTATCCCAATCAATAAGGTATCGATCCTGGGCATTGACCGACATTGAAAATAGCAGTACGCAAGCCGTAAACAGTGTTCTCATTGGAGGCATCCTGGGAGATAGAACTCGAGTTTAATCCCGGGGCGCGTGGTCAGTACAGCCCTCTAACCGGCTAGTCGCATAAGGTGTCACGCAAATGTGCGCGAAAGGCGTCGCCTGTGTCGGGATGATTTAGCCCATAGGCTACTGTTGCCTTCAGATATCCCAGCTTACCGCCACAGTCGAATCGCTCACCTTTGAATGAATAGGCGTATACAGCCGATTCCGCTAACAAGTCGGCAATGGCGTCGGTGAGCTGAATTTCACCGCCGGCGCCGCGTCCGGTTGTCTCGAGTTTGTCAAAAATCTCCGGCGCAAGCAGATACCGCCCAACAACGGCGGAGTTCGACGGTGCGTCCTTCGGGTCCGGTTTCTCGACGATCTGGGTAATTCGAGATTCGTCATTGACGGCAACAATGCCGTAGCTGGATGTATCTTCCTGCGGTACGGTCTCCACAGCGATCACGCTGCCACTGTGACGCGCATATTCTCCTGCCATCTGTGTGAGGCATGGCGGGTCTCCGGCAATCAGGTCATCCGCAAGATGAATAAAAAAGGGTTCATTGCCGACAGCCGATTTGGCGCACAAAACGGCGTGGCCGAGTCCGAGTGGCTCTCCCTGACGAATATAGATGCAGGTCACGCCTTTGGGCACGATGTCACGGATTGATCGGAGTAAGTCATCCTTGCCGCTATCTGATAGCGCCCGCTCAAGCTCCGGATCGCTGTCGAAATGATCTTCAATGGCGCGCTTGGAGCTGCCGGTAATGAAAATCAGCTTGGTCGCACCGGCATCAACAGCCTCCTCGACCGCATACTGAATGAGAGGCTTGTCGACAATTGGCAGCATCTCTTTCGGACTTGCTTTGGTTGCCGGCAGAAATCGCGTTCCGCGTCCCGCTACCGGAAATACTGCTGTCCTGACCTTGTTCGTCAATCTGATGCTCCGATGTACCAATTGCAGTGCGCATCATAGCCAATAAGAAACGCCAGCGTCATGACTGTCGTCACGAACGCCGGCGTTACGCAGATCACGATAGTCGGCGCTACTTCTTCTTGGCAGGCGATACCAGGATATTGGCGCGGTTCAGTTCCACGGTGCGATCGCCAATTCCCTTGACGAGCGACAGGTCATCCGCGCTCTTGAACGGGCCGTATTTCTTCCTGTATTCCACAATGGCCTCAGCCTTGGCCATGCCAACGCCATTCAGCTCTGTGGACATCGTTTCCGCGTCTGCGGTGTTGATATCGACGGGCCCTGCGAATGCCCACAGTGGGGCGCAGGCGATCAGCGTTATTAGCATTCGGGCGGGTGTTTTCATGACAAGCTCCTTTTGACGTGAATTCCATCCGGAGCTTAGGGAAATTCGCACTGTGGCGCGTGCCACAAAATTCCCCTGTTTGTGAGGTTTTAGCGTTTGGTAATTGAGTGCTGCAAGACTGTGTCGAACTGTACCCGTGAAGCCGGACGTTGCGTCTCCCAGTTTCGACAGCTTGGACATTGCCAGAGCAGGCGCTGGCTCGAGAACCCACATTCCTGGCATTGATAACGAGGTGTTGCACTGGCCAGCTTGGATAATGCGGCACGCACTTTCTGCAGGGCCGTATCGTGGGTCTCTTCGCTCGACTCGGTGAGTTGGTGGAGGTCCACGAATTCAGCGAGCGTCGGATCCTCGAGCATGTAGTGTTCGACGCACTCGTCGATTATCGGAATACCACTGATGTTATTGACGATAGCGGTATAGGCTACGAGAGCACTCATCTCGGGATCGTCCTTGAGCATTGATTTCAGCGCCTTCTCGAGCCCATCCATTGACCCTTCTCTCTCATACGTCGCCACGATTTCGGGCAATGCTTCAGCGATCAGATAGGTGTGTTCTTCAATAATCCGGTGATACAGGCGCAACGCGGTCTTGAAGTCATCCGATTCGCGTGCGATGTGGGCTCGCGTCAACGCGCCACGCATGGTCCTGGGCCGACCTGCCTGCGCTTTTTTCACATACTGCCGCGCAGCGGCGTAGTCGTTCTTGGATGCCGATGCTTCAGCAAGCTCACAGTAATAATGCGCAATTTGCAGCGCCAGTGAACGCCCACCCAAGGCTTCGAGACGTTGCCCGGCATCGATGGCCTTTTGCCATTCCTTTTCCTGCTCGTAAATGCGGCACAAGCTCTCCAGTGCCTGCACCTCGTACCGGGACCCCTGCGCCAGTCGCGAGAACAACTTCTCTGCCCGGTCCAGTAACCCGGCGTGCAGATAGTCTTTAGCCAGTGAAAACAACGCCTGGTCCCGCTGCTCGGATGCCAGGTCCGGTCTCGCGATGATGTTTTGATGGATGCGAATGGCCCGGTCGACCTCGCCACGTCGGCGAAACAGGCTACCAAGCGCGAAATGCGTTTCGATGGTCTTGTCATCGACACGCACCATCGCCAGAAAATGCTCGAGCGCCTGGTCTGTTTGTTCATTGAGGAGGAAATTCAGGCCCTTGAGGTAGTCGATGTTCAGCGGCGGGGCCGCTTCCTCTTCGTCTCGCTCACCAAAACGGCCGAGCGCCCAGCCCGCGGCCGCAAGCAACAGGAACAGCCCGGCAAGCAGAAATGTGGATTCAGTCGGCATCGGAAAGTGGCAGGTTCCTGAGGCTACTGACTTCTGACTCGGATACGCGTAACGACCGCCGCAGAGTTCGCCGCTCATTGATAAGGCGGAAAACGAAAGCGGTCATACACAACATGCCAAACACCATTCCCAACACGAAGGTCGCGGCAAGCGTCATTGAGATGGGATACGTTCGCTCAAAAAAGCCAAGATCCAGCTCGATCTCACCGGTGTTCAACGCCGTAAACGTGAACATCAACGCGAACAGAACAACAATCAGGATAATCAGGCCGGCACGTTTCAACATGCGCTCACTCCGGAGAACAACGAACCGATTGTAGGAGACTAGCTCTTGATTGGGAAATGGCGGCTGGAGTTGACGCGTTCGCGCAGATCTTTACCCGGCTTGAAGTGCGGGACGTATTTACCGGACAGGGCAACAGCTTCTCCTGTCTTGGGATTACGACCAATGCGTGGTGGACGAAAGTGCAACGAAAAGCTGCCGAACCCTCGAATCTCGATGCGCTCACCCCTTGCCAGGGCGTCACTCATCAGGTCAAGAAGGTGCTTGACGGCTAATTCCACATCCTTAGCAGGGAGGTGTTTTTGCTTGCGTGCGATAACTTCTATGAGTTCTGATTTGGTCATCTTTCGCTTCGCTTGTTCTTCTGCAGCCCGTAACCTACGGATAATATTAACAATATAGCCCAGACCGGGCGGTCTGGGCTACTGTTTTTACGTATTATTTGCTTCCGCCGGACATTTTTTCCTTGAGAAGCTCTCCGAGAGTCGTGCCAACCGGGGCTGCACCAGCGTCAGTCTTGTAGCTGCTGAGCGCTTCCTGCTCGTCGTGAACTTCCTTGGCCTTGATCGACAGGGCGATTGTACGGTTCTTACGATCAACGTTTGTGAACTTGGCTTCAACCTCTTCACCAACCTTGATCATCAAACGCGCGTCTTCTACCCGGCCGCGTGCCATCTCAGAAGCACGCAGTGAGCCCTCGACTCCATCACCAAGATCGATCGTCGCGCCGCGAGCGTCAACTTCGGTGACTTTGCCGGTGACGATTGTGTTCTTTGGATGCTCAGCGAGCCAGGCAGAGAACGGATCTTTCTCAAGCTGCTTAATGCCCAATGAGATCCTTTCGCGCTCGGAATCAATCGCAAGAACTGCGGCCTCGATCTCCTGGCCTTTCTTGTAATTGTGGACCGCTTCTTCACCTGGAATTTCCCAGGAAATGTCGGAAAGGTGCACAAGTCCGTCGATGCCACCATCGAGACCAATGAAGATACCGAAATCGGTGATCGACTTGATCTGTCCGGATACCTTGTCGTTACGATTGAACGTAACGGCAAATTCAGCCCATGGGTTCGATTTGCACTGCTTGATACCGAGTGAAATACGACGACGTTCCTCATCGATCTCGATAACCATGACCTCGACTTCGTCGCCTACCGAAACGACACGTGCAGGATTGACGTTCTTGTTCGTCCAGTCCATTTCCGAGACATGAACAAGGCCTTCAACGCCATCCTCGATCTCAACGAAGCAGCCGTAGTCAGCAATGTTCGTGATCTTGCCAAACATACGCGTGTGCTGCGGATAACGGCGAGCGAGATCCTTCCAGGGATCATCACCCAGTTGTTTCATGCCCAGCGACACACGCTGACGTTCACGATCAAACTTCAGGATCTTGACGTCAATTTCCTGCCCGACTTCAACAACCTCAGACGGATGCTTGACGCGTTTCCACGCCATGTCGGTGATGTGCAACAAGCCATCTATTCCGCCCAGGTCTACGAAGGCGCCATAGTCTGTCAGGTTCTTTACGATTCCCTTGACGGTGTTGCCTTCCTGCAGATCCGCGAGCAACGCTTCGCGTTCGGCCGAGTATTCCTGCTCTACAACAGCACGGCGCGACACAACGACGTTATTACGGCGCTGGTCGAGCTTAATAACCTTGAACTCGAGGCTCTTGCCTTCGAGATATCCCGGATCGCGAACTGGCCGTACATCGACGAGTGAGCCCGGCAGGAATGCACGTACGTTGTCGATCTCGACCGTAAAGCCGCCCTTGACGCGACCATTGATGACGCCTTCGACAACCTGTGACTCTTCGAACGCTTTCTCGAGATCAATCCAGGTGCGGGCACGTATCGCCTTTTCGCGCGACAACTTGGTTTCGCCGAAACCGTCTTCAACGGCGTCCAGCGCAACTTCGATTTCATCGCCGACCGCCACGCCGCCTTCGGCTAACTTGTCGTTCTTAAACTGTTCGATGGGGATTACAGCCTCTGACTTGAGGCCTGCACTGACCATTACGACATCGTCATTTACCGCGACAACGATACCGGTAATGATGGAACCCGGTTTTATTTGTTGACTGGCAAAACTTTCTTCAAATAATTCAGCAAAACTTTCAGACATTGTTAGTAACCAAGAGAACCGCGAGGCTCTCACCCATTACGTCAAACCCCTTCCAGCGGTTGACGGCTAATCAAAAAAAGAATCGGACTCCATGTCCGATCCATACCATTCCTTTTTGCGGGAAAATCTAGAGCTCGGCGGACCAATCCAGGACGGTCTTGACGACCTCCTCAATCGACTTGCCCGAGGAATCCAGCAACCTGGCGTTCTCTGCAGGCCTTAGCGGCGCTACCGATCGCTCGGAATCACGCCTGTCGCGCTCTTCTATGTCCCGCGAAAGGGCCGCGAGACTAACATCAATACCCTTGTCATTCAACTGCTTATGGCGCCTTTTCGCGCGCTCTTCCGGACTCGCCGTGAGGAACACCTTGAGGTCCGCCTCCGTGAAAACATGGGTACCCATATCGCGCCCGTCGGCGACCAGTCCAGGCGCCTGCCGAAAGCCCTTCTGCAGGCCCAGCAGAGCGTCTCGAACGGGTTGCAGTGCGGCCACGGTGGATGCCCCCGCGCCACATTCTTCGGTACGGATGGAACTCGTCACGTCCACACCCTCGAGCCAGATCTGCTCCTCGCCATCAGCATCACTGCCGAAGCGAGCATCAAGCTCCGCTGCCAGCTGTGACAGACCATCAACGTCGTCCAGCGCTACCCCCCGGTTCAGCGCCGCAAGCGATACAAGTCGGTACAGAGCACCGCTGTCCAGGAGGTGCCAACCCAACGCATTGGCAACGCTGCGGGCGATAGTGCCCTTCCCTGACCCTACCGGGCCATCGATGGTGATAACTGGAGTATTCAATTCGTGCGTCATGCCGTATTTGTCTCGATACTGAGACCCAGGGATGCCATCAACGCCGCAAACCCGGGAAATGAGGTCTCGACGGCTGCCGTATCCTGCACAACGACAGGCCCACTGGCCGAGCCCGCAGCCACTGCAAGCGACATCGCGATGCGATGATCGCCAAAACTCTCTACATCACCACCCGAGAACTGCCCACCGTGCACCACGGCTCCGTCGTCCGACTCGTCGACCTCGATACCGAGGGAGCGCAGGCCTGCCGACATGGCAGCAATGCGATCACTCTCTTTCACTCTGAGTTCGCCGATGCCCGAGAATCGCGTAGTACCCCGCGCCGCGGCCGCCGCGACGAACAACACCGGGAACTCGTCTATCGCCAGCGACACCAATTCAGGATCCACCACTCCACCTTGCATCACGGATGAGCGAACTCGAACGTCGGCTATAGGCTCTTGCGATAGAAGGCGCGGGTTTTCCAGGCTGATGTCAGCGCCCATTGCCTGCAGAATATCGATGATCCCGGTTCTTGTCGGGTTCACACCAACGGACTCTATGACAATTTCCGCGTTGTCACTGAGTAGCGCCGCCAGGATAACAAAGGCCGCAGATGACAGGTCCCCGGGGACCCGGATCGGGCAAGACGTCAATGCCTGCCCGCCTTGCATGGATATGCAATGCCCGGATGTCTGAACTTCGACACCCATTGCGCCCAGCATGCGTTCGGTGTGATCTCTCGTAACGGCGGGCTCGACGACGCTTGTCACGCCGTCGGCATACATACCGGCCAGCAACACAGCCGACTTTACTTGTGCGCTGGCAACCGGCATCTCATAGTCGAGGGCTGTCAATGTCCTGTTGCCGCGAACCGTTAGTGGCGGACGCCCGTCCTCGCTGCCGATATCAGCACCCATCGCCGAAAGCGGCGTAATCACGCGCCCCATGGGCCGGCTGCTCAGCGACTCATCGCCAACCAGCCGTGAGTCGAAATTCTGGCCACTCAACAGGCCGGCCATCAGGCGCATCGCTGTGCCGGAGTTGCCGAGATCCAGCGCGCTCTCGGGTCGACTAAGGCCTTGCAAACCACGCCCATGCACTACGATATCTGTCGGGCCGGTTTGCTCGATTCGAATTCCCATCGCTCTCATCGCAGAGAGTGTCGCAAGACAATCTTCACCGGCAAGAAAACCGCTTATGTCGGACCTGCCATTCGCAATACTCCCCAGCATCAGGGCGCGGTGCGAAATCGACTTGTCCCCGGGCACGGAAACCGTCGCGTCATGGACGTTAGAAGGATTTACGGTGAAGTACATCAGACTGTTGGCGGGCAGCGCGTCAGCCGATGGCTTTCGGGTAGGCACCGAGCACCCGAAATAATGAACTCTGCTTCTCAAGCACCGCGAGCGCGTCAGACACGGGCGCTTCAGCGGCGTGGCCTTCGATATCGATAAAGAAAACGTAGTCCCAGTTCTTGCGTCTCGACGGACGTGACTCAATAAAGGTCATGACTACGTTGTGGTCAGAGAGAGGCTGCAGCAAGTTGTGAAGCACGCCGGCCCCACCTGCGGTGTCACTCGTGGACACCAACAAGGTCGTTTTGTCATTACCGCTGGCAGCGAGCAGCTCACGACCCACGACCAGGAACCGGGTGGAGTTATCCGAACGATCTTCAATACCGTTGACCATGATATTCAGGTCATAAACAGAAGCCGCCTCTTCGGGGCCGATCGCCGCTGTGCCGTCCTCATCGCGCGCACGGCGTGCACCGGCCGCATTGCTCGACATGCCGATGAGTTCGACGTGCGGCAAATACTCTCGAAGCCATCCACGACACTGCGCCAATGACTGTTCGTGGGCGCAGATACGATCAATGTTCTCGAGGCCTTTCATCTTGCCCAACAGGTGCTGCTCTATGCGCAACTCAATTTCGCCCGCGATCTTTAGTGGTGAAGTCAGGAACATGTCCAGCGTGTTGTTTACCGAGCCTTCGGTGGAATTTTCAATTGGAACGACGCCAAAGTCGGCGACACCGCTTTCGACTTCCTGAAATACCTCATCAATCGTATGAAACGGGAGTGCGCGAACTGAATGGCCAAAGTGCTTGTAGACGGCAGTTTGCGTGAACGTTCCCTCTGGCCCCAGGAAACCGATTTTCAGCGGCTCCTGCTGTGCAAGGCAGGCCGACATGATCTCGCGAAAGAGCCGTAACATTTCCTCGTTGCGTAGTGGGCCTTCGTTGCGGTCCACGACTGCACGCAGCACTTCCGCCTCGCGTTCGGGACGGTAATAGTCGACCGCCGAGCCAAGGGCACCTTTCACGACGCCAACCTGCTGGGCGTGACGCGCACGCTCGCTGATCAGAGCCTGGATCTGCTCATCGACTGCGTTGATGCGTTTACGAATCTCGGCGAGGTCCGCCGCATCGTCTTTGTTTTTCTTTCCGGACGCCATAATGGCGTTCAGGTTACAGGCTTGCCGAGATTTCGCAACGTCAAGACGCCCTCAATCGCCTGCAGTTCCGCCATTGTCTCCGCGGAAGCCGGGGCATTTACGTCGACGATCGTGTAAGCAAGATTGCCGAAGGATTTATTCAACAAATCCTCGATATTCAGGCCTGCGTTCGCGAGACATGTCGAAACTTGACCAACCATATTCGGCACATTCTCGTTAGCAACTGTGATGCGATACGCATCGAGACGGGGCAGCCGTGCCTCCGGGAAATTCACCGAGAAACGGATATTGCCATTCTCGAGGTAGTCCTTGATGTTTTCGGCGACCATGATCGCGCAGTTTTCTTCCGCTTCGGCCGTTGATGCACCAAGGTGTGGCAAAGCAATGACGTTCGGATGAGATTTCGTGGCCTCGCTCGGGAAGTCCGTCACGTAAGCGTGCAGCTTGCCGCGATCAAGAGCCGCCAGCACTGCTTCGTCGTCCGCAATGCCGCCGCGAGCAAAATTTATGATGACACTGTTGTCTGGCATCAAGGCGAGCCTGTCGCGGTTTACCAGGCCTTCGGTCTCATCAACCAGCGGAACGTGCAGCGTCACGGCGTCGGCATGCTGGAACAACTGATCCAACGTTTCGGCATGCTCAACGCCAGAGGATAGTTGCCAGGCTCGGCGCACTGTGATTTTCGGATCGTAGCCGATGACATTCATGCCCAGTGCCAGCGCTACATTCGCCACCTCGACACCAATCGCTCCGAGGCCGACGACGCCGAGTGTCTTGCCCGGCAATTCGAAACCGACAAACTGTTTCTTGCCAGCCTCAACGGCTATGCTCAGGTCACTTCCCGTTTCCTGCAGCGCGTTGACGTACTCACGTGCGTCACAGAGATTTCGTGCGGCCAGCAGAAGCCCCGCAATGACGAGTTCCTTGACTGCGTTCGCATTGGCGCCGGGCGCATTGAAGACCGGCACGCCCCTGGCGCTCAACTCATCGATGGGAATGTTGTTGGTACCAGCGCCAGCCCGACCAATGGCCACGACGGTCTCCGGAATATCCCAGCCGTGCATGTTGAACGACCGCAGCAGGACGGCGTCGGGGTGCGCGATCTCCGAAGCAACTTCGTAACGCTCTCGCGTCAGGTGCCGCAGCCCTTCAACGGCGATGTTATTCAGTGTCAGTATTTTGTACATGTCATCATCCGTTGCTGCGTTCGAACTCGGCCATAAACTCGATGAGCGCGTCTACCGCCTCTTCCGGTACGGCATTGTAAATAGAGGCCCGCATACCGCCGACCGAACGGTGCCCCTTTAGGTTGGTCAGCCCCGCGTTCTTTGACTCCTCCAGGAATTTCCCATCAAGCGTGGGGTCCGCAAGGATAAACGGTACGTTCATCCACGAACGGCAGTTCTTATCCACGGGGTTGCTATAGAAACCAGACGCATCGATGGCGGCGTAGAGCTTTTCAGACTTGCGTCTGTTGATGTCAGCCATCGCATCCAGACCACCAATACTCAGTAGATGCTGGAAGATCAGGTCGGCGACGTACCACGCGAAAGTCGGCGGCGTGTTGGTCATGGAATCCGATTCCGCATAGGCCTTCCACATCAACAAGTGAGGGAGGTTCTCACGCTTTGGTTCCAGCAGGTCTTTTCTCACGATGGCAAGCGTGATTCCCGCTGGTCCGATGTTCTTTTGTGCTCCCGCGTAAATGACGGCGTAGCGACTAACATCAATCGGTCGTGACAAGATCGTGCTCGACATATCCGAAACGATGGGCACATCGCCTCCGGGCACACCGTGGAACTCGACACCGGCGATCGTTTCGTTCGAGGTGATGTGCAGGTACACGGCATCATCACTCCGTTGCCAGTCAGATTCATCGGGAATGTAGGTGAAATTTCGGTCAGAACTGTCAGCGGCCAGATTCGCGTTACACGCTTTCCTGGCCTCGCTAAAGGCCTTCTTGCCCCAACTGCCGGTCTGAACGTAGTCAACGATATCGCCAGGTCCTGCAAGGTTCAGCGGCGCCATCGCCATCTGCATCGTCGCGCCGCCTTGTGTCCAGATAACCGCATAGTCGTCGGGAACAGAGAGCAAAGTCCTCAGATTCGCCTCGCAGCGGGCTGCAAGGGTTACGAACTCTTTACTGCGGTGGCTGATTTCCATCACCGACATGCCGGTCCCTTGCCAGTCCGGGATGTCCTGACGGATCGTTTCAAGCACTTCGAGTGGTAGGGCTGCCGGGCCGGCAGAAAAATTATGGACGCGAGACATGTCGCCAGGATCCTTGCAAGGGGTGATTGCTAACGCTGAATTTCCGAATCTTACATCTGATCGGGCCTGAAGGCCCTCCTACTCTGAGTCGCCTTCAATAAATTCTATACGCGCAAGACCGACAAGTCGCTGCGCTTCCCCGACACGGATCAGGCGTACGCCCTGGGTATTGCGGCCTTGCACCGAAATGTCGTCTACAGCCGTGCGAACGAGCGTGCCGTTGGAGCTGATCAGCATGATTTCATCGTCTTCGGCAACCTGCACTGCGCCGACGGTTCTGCCGTTGCGCTCGCTGGTCTGGATGGCAATAACGCCCTGACCACCACGCCCCTGGACCGGGAAGTCATCGACGGCAGTTCGCTTGCCATAACCGTTCTCGGTCGCCGTCAGGATAAGTCCGTCGCGGATGATCGTCAGGGCAATAACCTCGTGGTCTCCCGTGAGCTTGATGCCCCTTACACCGGCTGCGCCGCGGCCCATCGGTCGTACATCTTCCTCGCGGAAGCGGATGCTCTTGCCCGAACTCGCTACCAGCAATATTTCCGCGCTGCCATCAGTGATGGCGACGTCGACGAGTCGGTCGTCGCGCAGATCCACTGCAATGATGCCGTTCGTACGAGGCCGGGAGAACAGACTCAGTGACGTCTTCTTGACCGTGCCGCCCGACGTCGCCATGAAGACAAAACTGTCCTCGGCGTAATCCTTGATCGGCAGAACCGCATTGATTCGCTCGCCAGCTTCCAGCGGCAACAGATTCACTATGGGCTTGCCACGCGAGCCGCGACTGGCCTGTGGAACCTGGTAGACCTTGAGCCAGTACATCTTGCCGCGGCTGGAGAAGCACAGGATCGTGTCGTGCGTATTTGCTACAAACAGGTTGTCGATGAAGTCTTCATCTTTAACCTTGGTCGCCGATCTGCCGCGGCCACCGCGTTTTTGCGCCTGGTAATCGCCAATAGGCTGTGCCTTGGCATACCCGCCATGCGACAACGTAACAACGACCTCCTCACTCGGAATCAGGTCCTCGATGCTGAGATCGCTGTGATCCTGAACGATCTCGGTGCGACGTTCATCACCAAAGGCATCCCGAACCTCGTGCAGCTCATCGCGAATGACCTGAAGCAGCTTGTCGGGGTCTGCGAGAATACTAGATAATTCTTTAATTCTTTCTAATAACTCTTTGTATTCATTAACGATCTTATCTTGCTCGAGACCCGTCAGGCGATGCAGGCGCAAGTCCAGTATTGCCTGGGCCTGCACGGTAGAAAGCCGGTAGACGCCCTCGACGAGCCCAAATCCGTCTTCGAGCCCATCCGGCCGGGTATCGGTTCCCCCTGCGCGGTCCAGCATCTCGTTGACAGAACCCGGCGCCCAGGCCTTGCCCATGAGAGCAACTTTGGCCTCAGCTGGCGATGGCGAGGCCTTTATCAACGCGATCACTTCGTCGATATTGGCCAGCGCTACGGCCTGGCCCTCAAGAACGTGGGCGCGGTCCCTTGCCTTGCGCAGATCAAATATCGTGCGTCGGGTAACGACCTCGCGACGATGTGCGAGGAAGGCTTCCAGAACCTGCTTCAGGTTCATGAGCTTGGGTTGGCCTTCGTGCAGGGCGACCATGTTGATGCCGAAGACGCTCTGCATCGGCGTTTGCTTGTAGAGATTGTTCAGGACGACATCGCTAACCTCGCCCTTGCGCAGTTCGATAACGACGCGCATACCATCTTTATCGGATTCGTCGCGCAGCTCACTGATGCCTTCAATCCGCTTGTCACGCACGAGTTCAGCGATCTTCTCGATGAGTCTCGCCTTGTTAACCTGGTACGGCAGTTCCGTGACGATGATTGCTTCACGACTCTGCTTCCCGAACGGCTCAACATGGGTGCGAGCCCGGATATGTACACGCCCGCGTCCGGTGCGATAGGCCGAATAGATCCCTGCAGCGCCATTGATGATGCCGGCCGTCGGGAAATCGGGGCCAGGGATGTGCTCCATGAGCTCCGGAATATCGATCGCCGGGTTGTCGATCACCGCCAGTGCGGCGGCAACGACCTCGTTAAGATTGTGCGGCGGTATATTGGTCGCCATACCAACAGCGATACCCGACGAGCCATTGACCAACAGGTTCGGGAGCCGTGTCGGCATGACCGACGGTTCGGACTCTGACCCGTCGTAGTTCTCGACAAAATCTACGGTTTCTTTTTCGATATCGGCAAGGAGTTCGTGCGCGATTCTCGACATCCGCACTTCGGTGTATCGCATCGCTGCCGGCGCATCGCCATCCACCGATCCGAAATTACCCTGACCATCCACTAGCAGCGCCCGCATCGAGAATGGCTGGGCCATGCGAACGATGGTGTCGTACACGGCTGAATCGCCGTGCGGATGGTATTTACCGATGACATCACCAACCACACGGGCCGATTTCTTGTACGACTTGTTGTAGTCGTTACCGAGTTCGCGCATCGCGTAAAGTACACGCCGGTGGACGGGCTTGAGCCCATCCCGGACGTCCGGAAGAGCACGACCCACGATGACACTCATCGCGTAATCGAGATAGGACTGCTGCATCTCCTCTTCGAGGCTTACCGACAACAGTTCCTGTGCAACTTCAGCCATAAAAACTCACAATCTGAGCGCGATCCCGGTCAAGGAGCGGAATCTATATACGCGAAAATCTCTGGATATTGATAGGAAAAATCTATTGAATTTACCTGACTCAAAACAGGCACATCGAGGGCTCGTTTCAAGGCCCAAATTGTACCACAAGAGGGGCCGGAACAGCACTGTTTTTGACCAATTCGGAATGGCTGAAAACCGCACTGGCACTGGGCTTTACTGGCGGTATACTGCGCACTGTCCTGGAGCCCGTCACAATGCCCACAACTCGTCAAAATGTCGATGCAGCGGAGGTTGCCAAGTTTGATGCCCTGGCCTCTCGCTGGTGGGATCCGGACGGCGAATTCCGGTCCCTGCATGAGATCAATCCGCTACGCCTGGATTGGGTGCGCCAACACGTCGACCTCGACGGATGCCGCGTGCTTGATGTGGGCTGCGGTGGTGGCATCCTGGCAGAGTCAATGGCACTCGCAGGTGCTACCGTCACCGGCGTTGATATGGCAGAGGGGCCTCTGAATGTTGCACGCCTCCACCTGGTGGAATCCGGTGCGGAGGTTGACTATCAGCGGGCTACCGCTGAGGAGATGGCCGCCGGACATCCCGGCGAGTTTGATGTTGTTACCTGTCTCGAGATGCTCGAACACGTACCCTCGCCGTCCGCAGTGATTGCGTCTGTCGCAGAACTGGTGCGACCCGGTGGCCACGTGTTTTTCTCGACCATCAACAGAAACCCGAAGTCGTTCCTGTTTGCCATCGTCGGAGCGGAATACGTGCTGAAACTGCTTCCCGCCGGGACACATGAATATCAGAAGTTCATCCGTCCGTCGGAGCTCGAGTCGTGGGCCCGCCCGGCGAATCTTGCACTGCGGTCAAGCATTGGCATGCAGTACAACCCGCTAACGCGCGAATATTCGCTCGGCCCCAACGTTAACGTGAACTACCTGATGTACTTCCAGCGACCTGAGGCTGGGTAGGCTATTGAGTCCTTTTCCAGGTGCCATATACAGCGCTGTTCTGTTTGATCTGGATGGAACGCTCGTGGACACCGCACCCGACATGGTTGCGGTCCTGCAGTCGCTGCAAGAGGCACACGGCCTCGAACCCGTCGGTTATCACGAGGGCCGCTCGTACGTGTCCAACGGCGCCGTCGGTCTCCTGCGGTTTGGTTTCCCGGATCGTGATGATGATGCAATTGAGACGCTGCGCCTGGCGTATCTCGAGCGCTACGCCGATCAACTCTGCGTGCACTCTGCAGTTTTTGCCGGATTAGATAGGTTGCTGGACCGCCTGGACAGCGACGGGCTTCCCTGGGGCGTTGTAACCAACAAACCACAATATCTCACGGACCCGCTACTCGTGGCACTTGGGCTGGATCAGCGTATCGCCTGCAGCGTCAGTGGCGACACCCTGCCGCAGCGAAAGCCCGACCCTGCTCCCCTGCACCATGCCTGCCAACTTGCGGCAATCGATGCTGCCCGGACCCTCTACGTGGGTGATTCTTCTCGCGACGTCGATGCCGGGCGTGCCGCAGGGATGGGCACTATTGCAGCAGCCTACGGCTATATCGCGCCAGGAGACAGCTCGGCGAACTGGGGTGCCGATGTGATCGTGAACGACACCCAAGAACTTGCCCAAATCGTGCTTAAAGCAGTTAATCTGCATACCTGATGAACTTGATAACGATTGACCCGCTGTTGCTCGACTACGGGCTTCCGGCCCTGGGCCTGGGCCTGCTTCTGGGCGCCCTGATCAGCTGGGCTTTCTTTCGCCGCCGGCAGCACGCAATGGAGGCCCAGATCAAGAATCAGGATTCGATTCAGAAGGAACGTGAGATCGCCTTCGAGGCCGCCAATGCACAACTGACACGCGCCTTTTCCGATCTTGCCAACCAGTCCCTGAAATCGAATAGCGAGACCTTCCTGCAACTTGCCGAGCAGAATCTCGGAACGCAGCAGGAGAAAGCCAAACGCGAACTCAGTGAGCGCGAGAAAGCCGTCGAGGCGCTCGTCAAACCGATCCGCGAAGCGCTGGATGCCTCGCAAAAGCAGATTGCCGATCTCGAAAAATCTCGCAGCGAGGCTTATGGCAGCATCAAGTCGCAGCTCGAGGAAATGCACAGCAGCCAAAAATCACTCAAGCAGGAGACGCAGAATCTCGTCAATGCGCTGCGCCGACCCGAGGTCCGCGGTCGCTGGGGAGAAATCACGCTGCGGCGCCTTGTCGAACTTGCCGGCATGGTTGAGCACTGCGACTTCGAGGAGCAAGTTCACACGGTCGGCGACGGCCAGATCATTCGGCCCGACATGGTTGTTCGGATGCCGGACCGACGCGAGCTTGTCGTTGACGTGAAAACGCCGTTAGACGCCTACCTGGAAGCTGTCGAGGCCAAGGATGACGCCCAGCGAAAACTCGGCCTTGAACGACACGCCAAAAACGTTCACGCACACATCCGCATGCTCGCGTCGAAAGCGTATTGGGACCAGTTCGAGGAAAGCCCGGAGTTCGTTATCCTGTTCATTCCCGGCGACCAGTTCCTGAGCGCGGCGCTTAACGAAAAGCCGGACCTGATCGAGTTCGCGCTTTCCAAGCAGATCATTCTGGCGACACCGACCAGCCTTGTTGCATTGCTCAAGGCCGTCGCCTATGGCTGGCGGCAATTATCCCTTGCAGAAAACGCCCGCGAGATTCGCACACTGGCCGAGGATCTTTACGGCCGCCTTGCCTCCTTCGTAGGCCACATGAACACGATGGGTCGGCAATTGGCCCGCAGTGTCGAGCACTACAACAAAGCCGTCGGCTCGCTCGAGCGCAGCGTCTTGCCGGGCGCTCGTAAATTCGTTGAACTTGGCGTTCACGAGAAGAAGGAAATGGAAAAACTCGAGACGCTGGATCCCGTGCCGCGGACAATGATCGAGGGCGGCAATGACGACGAAGACGCTGTCAACAAACACTGAGGACCCACAATTGAACACCGACCACCGGGATTACACATACCCGCAGGATGTCCTGCGTGAACGCATCATCCTGATTACCGGCGCAAGCGACGGCATCGGTCGCGTGCTGGCCCTGCATGCAGCAACGTTAGGCGCACAGGTCATCTTGCACGGGCGCAATGTCGCCAAACTTGAGAAGGTCTATGACGAGATCGAGGCCATGGATGGTGCAGCGCGACCGTCCATCGCTGTGCTGGATCTCGCGACTGCCAACAGCGATGCCTACCAGTCGTTGGCCGAGAATCTCGAAAAGGAATTTGGCCGCCTGGACGGGCTTGTGCTCAACGCCAGCATTCTTGGCGATCGTTTCTCGATTGAGCAGTATGACGCCGCCACATGGCAGCAGGTGATGCACGTAAACGTCACGTCTGCGTTCGCGCTGACCCAGGTTTGCCTGCCAATGCTGCACCGCTCTGACGGTGCGTCGGTTATCTATACAAGCAGCGGCGTTGGGCGCAGCGGACGAGCTTTCTGGGGCGCCTACGCGGCTTCCAAGTTCGCAACCGAGGGACTCTCCCAGGTACTCGCGGATGAGCACCGGGACGGCACGCTACGCGTTAATTGCATCAATCCCGGCGCAACAAGGACCAACATGCGTCTTGAGGCGTTTCCTGGCGAGGATCGGGATGCACTGAAGACTCCGGAAGATATTCTGCCAACTTATATCTACCTGCTGGGCCCGGACAGCAAGGGCGTAACCGGCCAGAGCCTTGATGCTCAATAATAAACTACTTTAATAAGTAGCTATAACTTACTATTTTTTAAAGCGCTTTTTTCTATGAAGACGTTGAAGCTCTTGCGGTAGCTCCATTCCTGCTGCTGTGTACAACACGCGCACCCTGGCAGGCGATAGCGCCTCATACTTGCCGCGACGCAGCTTCCTGGGCAGTTCTACGGGGCCGTACGCTGTTCGAATCAGCCGGCTCACCTCAAACCCCACGGCGGACCACAAACGGCGGACCTCACGGTTGCGCCCTTCCTTCAGAGTGACTTTGAACCAGCGGTTGCTGCCATCGCCGCCCGCCGCTTCAATCGTTTCAAACCGGGCCGGGCCGTCATCGAGCTCGAGGCCCTCTTTGAGGCGCGCAAGATCGCTATTTCCCGGCTCACCACGCACACGCACGGCGTAGCACCGTGTAATTTCGGCTGACGGGTGCATCAATGCATTCGCCAACGCGCCGTCTGTCGTGAATATGAGCAATCCAGTCGTCGTCATGTCGAGCCGGCCAACAGTCACCCAGCGAGAGCCCTTGAGCTTCGGCAGCGCGTCAAATACGCACTTGCGACCTTCCGGGTCGTCGCGCGTGGTGATTTCATCGCCTGGCTTGTTATAGATGATGTGGCGGTGCGGCTGTTTCGTCCGCCGGACATTGAGTGGCGTGCCGTCCAAAGCGACTTTTTCGCTGCCGTCCAGAGTATCGCCGAGCGCCGCCTTGCGTCCGTTGATCGTCAGGCGTCCCTCACGAATCCATTGCTCGACCTTGCGACGGGACGCATATCCCGCTGCTGCAAGCACTTTCTGGGCGCGCTCAGCCACTGGGGCAGCCTCAGCCCCCGCTTTCGACCGGATCAGGCCACTCTGAAACGACCAGCTCGTCCTCTTTTGCGTCTTCCGCCGATGGTGCCTCGACACCGTCTTCGGCTGTCTCGTCGGCATCCTCGGGCAGTCCAGCTTTCTCGGTGTCTTCCTCGTCGTCCTCTACAATTTCCGGGTAGAGCACCGGTAGTTCGGGAATGACAGGTGCCTCATCGCTGGTGTCTTCCTCAACCTCCGGCAGATTCAGCTGAATACGCAGGCTCTCCCAGTCCGACAAGTCAGCAAGTGGCGGCAGATCATCGAGCTTTTTGAGACCGAAGTAGTCGAGAAATTGTTTTGTCGTCGCGAACATCTCTGGCCGACCCGGTACGTCGCGATGACCAACGACCCGCACCCACTCGCGCTCCGCCAGCGAGCGCATGATATTGGAGCTCACAGATACGCCCCGAACTTCCTCAATCTCTCCGCGAGTAATCGGTTGCCGATAAGCGACTAACGCCAGGGTCTCAAACAAGGCGCGAGAGTACCGCGGCGGCCGCTCCTCCCAGAGCTTTTGCAGTTGGTCTGCCATGCCACTTTTGACCTGGACGCGAAAACCCGAAGCAACTTCACCAATGATGATACCGCGTGCTATGTAGTCCTCGTTTAGAGTGTCGATCGCCTGTCGAATTTCTGTTTTTTCGGGCGTCATACGTCCGTCAAACAGCTTCTGCAGCTGATCTACATTCAGCGGGCGTCCCGCCGCAAGCAATGCAGCCTCGATGAAATACTTAATCTCAGTTGCGTCCATTAATTCAAATTCTCTTGTTCGACGTCACCGCCTTCGGGAACGAGCCGTACTGTCGAGGCTGCACGTATATGCAGAGGCGAATACTCTCCCGCCTGCACAACCTCGATGACCGTTTCCTTGAGCAGTTCCAGAATTGCGATAAACGTGACCGTCACCCCCATGCGTCCCTCTTCCGGGTCGAACAGATCGGCAAAGCCTGTAAATTCATTGGCGTCGATACGCGTCAGTATTTCAGACATTCTCTGGCGTACCGACAGTGGCTCACGTTGCAGATGCAAGTTGGAGAACATCTCCGCTCGCTTCAGCACATCGTGAAATGCCAGTAACAGTTCTTTCAATGTTACGTCCGGCATTTGCGTGACCACCTTGCGCTCAGGCGCCTTGGCAGTGACAACAAACGTATCGCGCTCCATGCGTGGCAAGTCGCTGATGTCCTGCGCCGCTTTCTTGAAGCGCTCGTATTCCTGCAGACGACGGACCAATTCAGCACGCGGATCATCCTCGTCCTCTTCCTCAACCTGCGGTCGCGGCAACAACATCCGTGACTTGATCTCCGCTAGCATTGCCGCCATCAGGAGATATTCCCCGGCGAGCTCGAGCTGCAGCTCATGCATCAACTCGATGTACTGCACATACTGCTTGGTGACCTCTGCGATCGGGATATCGAGGATGTCGATGTTCTGGCGGCGGATGAGGTACAGCAACAGGTCCAACGGACCCTCAAATGCCTCCAGGAAAACCTGCAACGCGTATGGCGGGATGTAGAGATCCTGAGGTAACGTCGTTACCGGCTCGCCGTCGACGACCGCGAACGGCATTTCAGACTGTGCCGGGCTCTGTTTTTCGTCCTGAGGCGGCTTGGGCGCGTCTTCGCGATTCAGGACTTTGAGGTCGGGTTTCATCGTGATTCCGGGTGAATATGCGCGCATTCTAGCGCAAATCGCGGGCAAGACAGCATTCTGATCAAAGCGACGGAAAACTCGTCACAGCAAGGCGCTGACGTCGCCTCGACCGGCCCGAAGCACCTCCACAACGCCGCTGGTCAGGTCCAGCACCGTAGTTGGCTCAAATCCTGTTGGACCAGCATCGACAATTGCATCAATTTCGTGGCCAATCCTCTCTTCTATCTCTGCCGGATCGGTCAGCGGAATATCATCCCCAGGCAAAGTCAGGGTTGAGCTCATTATTGGCTCGCCGAGCTCATCCAGAACCGCATGAACCAAGCGATGGTCAGGCACCCGGAGTCCAATGGTTCGCCGCTTCGGATTTTGCAGACGTTTGGGCACTTCGCGTGTAGCCGAAAGAACGAACGTGTATGGCCCTGGTGTCATCGATTTGATCAGTCGGTACGCCCAGTTATCGACTCGGGCGTAGGTGCTGATCTCGGAAAGATCGCGGCAAACCAGCGTGAAGTTGTGCTTCTTGTCTGTGCGACGAATCCTGTGAATTCGCTCAATAGCCCTTTTGTCGCCAATATGGGTACCTAGTGCATAGCTCGAGTCGGTCGGGTACGCGACCAGGCCGCCGTCTCGGATGATCCGGACAATTGAGTCCACTCGACGCGGCTGCGGGTCGGATGGATGTACTTCTATAAGCTTGGCCACGCGCGAATTGTAGGGGCTTCGCGGCGAGACGCAAGACCGGAAAACCCTGTATTATGCCGCCCCTCCAGAATTGGAATTAACCGATATATGCAGTTGTTTGTCGACTACCTGCCGATCCTCTTTTTCTTCGGCGCCTATTTCTACAAGGGCATCTACTTCGCCACCGGCGTATTGATGGTGGTGATGCCAGTAGTCATGTTGGCGCAATGGGCCATCACCAAGAAACTGAACAAAATTTACGCGGCCTCTACAGTGCTTGTCCTGGTCTTGGGCAGCGCCACACTGCTGCTTAGAAACCCGCTATTTCTATACTGGAAGCCGACAGTTTTGAACTGGGCGATCGCTTTTGCGTTTCTTGGCAGTCAATTCATTGGTGAAAAGCCATTTGCCGAACGCATGCTTGGTGGCGCAGCATCATTGCAAAAAAATCAATGGTGCCGCCTGAATCAGATTTGGGTGGTCTTTTTCCTCTTCATCGGCGGTATCAACCTTTATGTTGCCTACACGTTTAGCGAACCGACCTGGGTGAAATTCAAGTTGTTTGGCATGCTTGGGCTGACGTTCCTATTCGTCATCATTCAGACGATCTGGCTGACGGTAATGATGAAAAAAAATGAGTCATCAACGACGGAAGTAGACTAGGACGTGACGCAATATCGTGTGACAACTATTGAGCAACTTCTCGTGGCCGCATTTGAACCACAGGATTTATTGGTTAAAGACCAGAGCCACTTGCACGCGGGCCACGCCGGTGCCAAGGAAGGCAAAGGGCATTTTGACGTGACTATTGTGTCTGAGAAATTCGACGGCGTGAACCGCATTGGGAGGCATCGTTTGGTTTATGATGCGCTTGGCGCGTTCATGGAATCTGACATCCACGCATTACGCATCAACGCATTTTCACCTGCGGAGCGCTAGTCGCTTCGCAACAAAAATCTTTAGCAACTGAGGAACAATGAATGAACATTTCCCAACGTTTCGGACGATCCGGAACTATTGTCGCGCTGGCCGTGAGTGCGATTCTCGCTGGTCCCGCGACAGCCTTGGCGGAGACTGCGCTTACGGTTAATGGTGTTGACATAGATAGCACCGTGATAGACATGTATCTCGAAAGCCGAATTCAAAAGCCTGTCGAGCAGGCTACTGCTGAGGAACGCGAGGTAGTCCTCCAGGAACTTACTGATATCTACATTCTGACTACGCAGCCCAACGCCAAGGCACTTGAAGCGGATCCACGCATCAAGGCCCAGATCGAATTGCAGGGCCGTGCTGTCCTGGCACAGGCAGTCGCAACGGAATTTTTTACCAGCAACCCGGCTACCGACGAAGAGATCCTTGCGGAATATCAAATCCAGATGACCAGTGCGCCGGCATCGCAGTTCAAGGCACGTCACATCCTGGTTGAAACGCAGGGGGCCGCATCCGACCTGATTGTCCAACTGAATGAAGGCGCCGACTTTACTGAACTTGCGAAAGCGAATTCTACTGGGCCAACCGGTCCTAACGGCGGTGATTTGGGATGGTTCTCCCCGGATCAAATGGTCGCCCCCTTCTCTGACGCAGTGGCTGCTCTTGAGGATGGCGCACATACAGCCGAACCGGTCCAGACACAGTTTGGCTGGCACGTTATTTTGAGAGAGGAATCACGCGATAATCAACCGCCGACGTTGGACAGTGTTCGCGACGTATTGAAGCAGCAAGTCGAACAAACCAAGTTCCAGAGTTACCTTGAAAATCTGCGCTCAGACCAGGGCGACTCGAATTGACTTAACTTAATGCAAGATTGATCGGGATTGGGGCGCTTTTAAGCGCCCTTTTTCTTGTTTCCGCATAGTTTTGTGAATCGAATCACACCTGCAATTGGGTAACGATCCTAGTATTTGCTTCGAGGTCGTTCCTAATCGCTCGGGGACGGCTTCTCCAACCCTCGCATCTCCCTTATGGTTGATACGAGAACTAAGTCGGCAGGGACGCCGACTTTTTTTATGCCCAAAAGAAAAGGCCGCAAAAGCGGCCTTTCTTTTTTGGTCCCTGTCGAGACTGACGTCCCTGTCTTACTCCGATGAGCGTTTTTCGGAGATATCAGTTTCTAAGGAAAAGTTCAGTCCTGTCGATGACGCTGTCACCGAGCATGGCACCGCCGAACGCTGGCTGAGTACCAATGACTGTAATAGCGGCACCGATGCCGCCAAATCCAGATCCGCCAAGAGACGGCGTGAAGTCAACTTCAAGTTCCCCAATCAGTGCTGTACCACGTGCAAAGTCCACTGATGATGGAATACCCGTAACGAAGACTTCTGTCGCACCAGGAACGTACATTTCTGATGAAACGTCGAAGCCCGTAGCATCAATTCGACCGGCACCTGCAATAGAGCCATACACAGTGACGAAGCGCCCTACCTGCAAGCCACCAAGGCCTTCACGCTGGAACGACACCGTCTGGCCAACAGCAACAAACGACTCGCTTTGCAGATCAATCGACTGGACCGGGCCAGCTAGCATGGGTTCGCCACTGCCAGAAATTGCATCAACACCGCTTCCCGAAATAGCGTCTACGCCGCTGCCAGAAATTGCATCAACACCACTGCC
>Ga0164320_10000036_pt1 | contig 32458 bp, 27 predicted proteins | sample GuaBasSediGuay11_FD_113736 | JGI IMG/M metagenome (GOLD analysis project Ga0164320, IMG submission 113736) | Subseafloor sediment microbial communities from Guaymas Basin, Gulf of California, Mexico - Guay11, Core 4567-28, 0-3 cm | ecosystem: Environmental > Aquatic > Marine > Hydrothermal...
GCTGCCATTACAATAATAATTTATAACAAAGATATTTATTAAGAAGATATTTTTTTACATAAAAACTACTTATTTTCATACCCAAATAATTTGAAACACATTTATGAAACATCCACCAAATAAAAGTTCATTTTACATGGGAATTACTGTTTTGGATGTTCCATGTGACCTGTTTAAAAAAATATTATAAACACATGAAATCTATTGTTACATCGCAATATTCAATTCACTTTAATTCAACGTGTTATACCGAATTAAATGCATATTTACAGCATTCTAATTTTTCAAAAATATTTGTTATTGTAGATACAAATACACACAATTTTTGCTATGCATACTTTATTGCTAAAGTTGAAACCAATCTTAAAATTGAAATTGTAGAAATTGAAGCTGGAGAAATACATAAAAACATAGACACTTGTGTTGGTGTTTGGAATGCTTTGTCCGAACTTAATGCAGATAGAAAAAGCCTGATTATAAATCTTGGTGGTGGAGTAGTTACAGATTTAGGTGGTTTTGTCGCTTCAACTTATAAAAGAGGGTTGAAATATCTTAATATTCCAACATCGTTATTAGCGATGGTTGATGCTTCTGTAGGTGGAAAAACAGGTGTGGATCTAGATACTCTTAAGAATCAAATTGGGGTAATTAACACTCCCGAAATGGTACTTGTGGACACACATTTTTTAAGCACTTTACCACAAAATGAAATGCGATCTGGTTTAGCCGAAATGTTTAAACATGGTTTGATATTTAGTGAATTGTATTGGAACAAATTTAAAGATCTGTCTCTTTTAGATATTGAGAATTTAGATGAGTTAATTTACGAATCTATAGTAATAAAGCAAAATATTGTAGATATAGATCCCTATGAAGATAATTTGCGTAAGACATTAAATTTTGGACATACTCTTGGTCATGCTATAGAGTCGTATTATTTGAGTAATCCTGATAAACCAAATTTATTACATGGAGAAGCAGTCGCTATAGGGATGGTATTAGCTTGCTATCTCTCTTTTAAGTTATGTGATTTTTCAGAAGAAGTAAACCAAGAAATTAAGGATGCTATCGCTAAAATATTTGGAATAATTACAATTAACAAAGCCGATTATAATCCGATAATTGAGTTGTTAAAGTATGATAAAAAAAACGAACATGGCAATATTAATTTTGTTCTATTAGAAGCTATAGGTAAACCAAAAATAAATTGTTTAGTAGAAAATAGTCTTATAATAAATGCATTTAAGTTTTATAATGCTTAATATCGAATTAAAATAATTTGTAATTTTATTACACTATTTTTATTAAAACAAAAATTAAGTGAAACACCGTTTCCTGTAATGAAAAGAATTATTGTTGATTTAAAAAAACTAACTCCTGATATCTTTGCGCTTTTAACAAAAAAGTTTCCTGATGGTTATAATGACAACAATATCATAGTTTTTGATAATCATAATAACGAAATCATTGAAGCTGTTGAGGTTAAAACAGACGACACCATTTATTTGGTTAAAGTTAGCAGTAAATTACATTACTCAATGACAAACTTTAGAAATGAGAATATGGTTGTTGATGAATTAGGAAATATTATTTTAAACGATGAAGAAGAAGAATAAACGTTGCAAGAAAATATTAAAAATTACAACTCATTAAAAATTGTATGCATTAAACGCTTTTTATCATTAATGCTCTCTTCAAGAGAAATCATAGTTTCAGTCCTATATACACCATCAATGTCGTCTAGCTTAAAGATAATATCCTTTGCATGAGTTGTGTCTTTCGCTCTAATTTTACAAAATATGTTGAACTTTCCTGTTGTAATATGCGCTACAGTTACAAAAGGAATCTGTTCAATACGCTCTAAAACAAACTTTGTTTGCGATGTGTTTTGCAAAAACACACCAACGTAAGCTATAAAAGAATATCCCAATTTTTGATAATCTAAAGTTAAAGAAGAGCCTTTTATGATTCCGCCTTCTTCCATTTTTTTAACTCTTACATGAACTGTACCTGCAGAAATCAATAACTTTTTTGCAATATCTGTAAAAGGAATTCTTGTATTATCTATTAACATATCAAGAATTTGATGGTCTGTTTCGTCTAATCTGAATTTTGTCATTTTGTATTTTTATTAAATAAAAAGCAAAAATAGTACATTTTTAATAATAAAACTTCATAATTAATTAAGATTTTTAAAGTTTTAATGAACATTTGATATTATTTATCAATACGAAATCGATTTCGCATCCTACTTTTAGCTCACTTAAATTTGGCAATAACACTCTACTATTGTTGGCATTAATATCTTTATGACCATAATATTCACTTAAATTAGAAATTCTATTAATTATTGGAATGAATTCAATAGAATTTTTTACCAATCGTTCTTCATATAAAATCCCTATATCAAAAAGTTGCTCTTTGCTTTTATGCATAACAGTTGCATTTCTAATTATAATATCAAAAAAGGTTTTTTCATTTTTTGGAATCTTAAAATAGGAACTATGGTTATTTCCAGTAATCTCATTTAAAGATATATAATGTAACGAAGCTATCAAAGATTGAAATATATATGCTCTTGATTTCTCTTTTTCATAGTCGTTTTTATAATGTCCTGCTTCAAACAAAATTGTTGGCACATTTTTAGTTTGAAACATATCGCCAACACAATTAATATTATATGCATCATCATACACGCCAACTTGATTCGGTATTAGTTCTTGAAGCATTTTATTCATAACTCCAATAATTTCCATCGCTACAGTTCTATTTTTTGTTATACTATAACTCTTATCTTGTGCAGGACTCAAAAAAGATACAGTTGCAGGATGATTAGTTTTTCCAGCACTAAAAATAGTACGCTGACCATGAAGATTAAAACAATAATCTGGTTGGAAGTCATCAAAACACTTTCGCAAAACAATACTTTCTGGTTGTGATAAATCTTTTGCATCACGATTTAAATCAATGTTATTTGCATTAAAACGTACATAATTCAATGCTCCATCAGGATTTAGTATAGGAATGACCATTAGTGTACAATTATCAATGATAGTGCTTGAAAACGCATTAGAATTATCCAAAAAATTGAAAACATCAAATAAAGCTTTAGTTGTCGTAGATTCATTGCCATGCATTTGTGACCATATCAAGACTTTTTTTCTTCCCTTGCCAATAATAACAGAATATATATTTTCACCTTTTACAGATTTGCCAATAGTATCAACTTTAAAAATTGATGGTAAGTTTTCTAAAAGTGGTTTAATACTTTTAGTATGAATATATCGTCCAAAAAAAGACTTTTCTTTTTTGGTTTTATAGAATGATTTTAAAGTTTCTATCTGCATTTAATTATTTTAAAGGATACAAAGTTAAACATTTGTATTTTTACAAATGTAAACATATAAATTAATGAATTTTGTTACAATATTAAACTTTAATTGTTGAAATATTATAACTTGAGGAGCAACTGTTTTTTATAAAAATATATTAAAACATAATAATTTATATATCAAACGATTACTATTCTTTATATAAAGTATTAAATTGATTATGCACAGTATTTATTAATAAATTATTGGTTAGATTGATTAATATGACTACATTTGTAATACACGATTCACAATTATATTGTTTACAATGATAAACAACGAAGCTTTTGCAAAAAGACTACAAAAAATCATGGATTTCTATGGCGAATCTGCATCTTCCTTTGCCGAAAAAATTGGTGTGCAACGCTCAAGCATTTCTCATATATTGTCTGGACGAAATAAACCTAGTTTAGATTTTGTTATGAAGGTCCTCTCCTCTTACACTGAAGTTGAATTGTATTGGCTACTTAACGGGAAAGGTACTTTTCCTACTAAGCAACAAAAAAAAACTACACCTTTAGAAAACAGCTCTCAAATAGCTTTTAAAGAAAATAAAGACAAAACAATAGAGCGTATTGTTATTTTTTACAAGGATGGCTGTTTTACAAGCTATAAGAACTAAATATTTTGTTCTTTTGTATCTAATTCTATTATGATGCGATACATTTTATTTTTATCACTTTTTTTGTTATTTACAAGTTGCTATCAAGTTGAACGTAACTGTATTGATTTTAAAACAGGAACGTTTAAAAGTACTATAACAATTGATGAAATTGATTATATATCATATTTTACGAGAACTAACAATTTGCAAATTGAAACTTTCGAAAACAAAACAGATTCTTCAAATGTGAGATGGATAAACGACTGTGAAGTGGTTTTTAAAACCATTAACCCAAAAAATATGGCTGAACGAAAAGATATTCACTTAAAAATTCTTACTACAACAGATTCTTCCTATACTTTTGAATACTCTTATGTTGGTGAAGCTATAAAACAAAAAGGGATTGCGTATAAAAAGTCTTCAGTCCCGATAGCTATCGGGAGCAGTGATCAGTAAACAGTTGATTTTAATCTAATTTAAAGTTTGCTTCAAATCATAATTCTACCAAAAACTCTTAACTCAGAACTAATAACTAAAAAAGTGTAATCTGTCCTTCTTCATCGACATCTAAATCATTACCTTTAGTTTCTTTTGTGTTAGATTTTGGATTTTCAATATTGGAAATTTCAGATGTTTCAGCAATAACAGTTTCTTCTCCTACAACTTCAATCTCATCTGCTGGAATTTCTTCTGGTGCTTCGTATGGCAACGGTTCTAATAAATTAATTTGGTTTACTTTTTCGGTAGTTAACTGGTTTCCAAGTGCTTTTATTCCTTTTACAGCTATAAAATCTTCAAGATTAATTTCATGATTTTCCTTTCTGTCTTTGCCTCTTTCTTTTGTAAACTCAACTTCTGCCATAGGTTTCCAATCTGTAGATACGATTTCTAATTGAGTGTTTTTATGTTCAGTAATAAACTGTTCCTCTTTATTTTCGTTTTCAATTAAAAAACGTTTCACAAAATAACGCTCTTTTTCGCCATCGTAATAAATTGCAGAAATTGGTTTTTTAGGAATCCATTTTTCAAGTGTAATCATATCATCTTCAAAATGCGCAGACATTTCAGGAATAATAGTTTTTACAACTCCAGATTGTGTTATGATTAATATTCTATCTTCTCCTCTAAATTCGCCTATTAATTCTCCTCTTTCATCAAGATTTAAACGCTGTACTGTATCATCAAACCAAATTTTTCGTGGTTTTAAAGTGGAAACCCCTTTTTCTTTTAATTCAATTTTCTTTACAGAATACTTTGTTACCACATTTCCTTTTGAGGCACGACCTTTAATTATAACATCAGCAAAATCCAATTCCCATTTTAATTTCTTTATATTTCCTGCTTGTCGCAAAAATACTGCAACAACTTCGGCTTCTCCATTTGGATTTGCAGAAAAATACCATACTTTCGAACCTTTTTTGCCATAAGCCAAATCGTATTCTTTGTCTCGAGTAACTCCTGTTACTGCAAAACGCTTTATAAAAGAGCCACCTCTTGTTCCATCACGATAAATCATGTTATAAATGGTACGCTTGTCTTTCTTTTTAAAAACAGCAACATGAATAATATCCTTACCAATAAAAGTTTTTGATCCAACTTTAGTAACCATCATTTTGCCTTCTCTTGTAAAGACAATAATATCATCAATATCGCTACAATCACAAACATATTCGTCTCTTCTTAATGATGTGCCAACAAATCCTTCTTCTCTATTTACATAGAGTTTAGTATTGCGAATAACAACTTTAGTGGCTACAATATCATCGAAAATTTTAATTTCTGTTTTACGTCCTTTTCCTTTTCCATAATCTTTCTTAAGCCTCATAAAATAAGCAATGGCGTAATCAATTAAATTTTCTAAATGATGCTTTATTTGTTCAATTTGCTCTTCAAGTGCTTCAATTTTTTGATGTGCTTTATCGATGTCGAATTTAGAGATACGTTTGATTCTAATTTCTGTTAGACGAACAATATCATCTTCTACAACTGCTCTTTTTAAGTGGCTGATGTGTGGTTTCAATCCATTATCAATGGCTTTAATAACACCTTCCCAAGTTTCTTCTTCTTCAATTTCACGATAAATTCTATTCTCGATAAAAATGCGTTCTAAAGATGCAAAATGCCATTGTTCTTCTAATTCATTTTGCTTAATCTCTAATTCATTTTTTAAAAGCTGAACTGTTTTATCTGTAGAACTGCGTAACATTTCAGAAACACCAATAAATATTGGCTTATTGTTTTCAATAACACAACCTAATGGCGAAATGGAATATTCACAATTTGTAAAAGCATATAACGCATCTATGGTTTTATCTGGAGAAATTCCAGATGGTAAATGCACTAAAATTTCTACTTGTGCAGCAGTATTATCTTCTATCTTTTTAATCTTAATTTTGCCTTTTTCATTGGCTTTTAAAATGGAATCTATTAATGAAGAAGTCGTTGTGCCAAAAGGCACTTCGGTAATAACCAATGCGTTTTTATCGTGCTGTGTAATTTTGGCGCGTACACGAACTTTGCCTCCTCGCAATCCATCATTATAACTAGTAAAATCGGCAATTCCAGCTGTTGGGAAATCTGGTAAAATAGTAAAACGTTTGCCTTTTAAATACTTGATTGATGCGTTGATAAGCTCGACAAAATTATGTGGTAATATTTTTGTGGATAAACCAACTGCAATACCTTCGGCTCCTTGTGCTAAAAGCAAAGGAAACATAACTGGAAGGTTTACAGGTTCTTTACGACGACCATCGTAAGAAGCTTGCCATTCAGTTATTTTAGGGTTATAAACAACATCTAAGCCAAATTTAGATATTCGTGCTTCTATATAACGAGAAGCTGCTGCACGATCTCCTGTAAGTATATTTCCCCAGTTTCCTTGAGTATCTATCAATAAATCCTTTTGTCCAATTTGCACCATTGCATCTGCAATGCTAGCATCACCATGAGGATGATATTGCATAGTATGCCCAACAATATTAGCAACTTTATTGTAACGACCATCATCCAAATCTTTCATTGAGTGCATAATGCGTCTCTGTACTGGCTTAAAACCATCTTCGATAGCTGGAACTGCACGTTCTAAAATTACATAAGATGCATAATCTAAAAACCAATCTTTATACATTCCAGAAACTCTGGTGATGGTTTCTTGTGGTTCTTCCCGATTGTTTATTATATCGTCATTGTCTCCTATCATGTACTATAATTGTTTCTCTCCTTCTACTAAATCTAACTCAACTTTTAGATTATTAATAATAAATTCTTGTCTTTTTGGTGTATTTTTTCCCATATAAAACTGAAGCAATTCTTCAATAGACATGTCTTTATCCAGCATTATTGGATCTAACCGAATATCATCACCTATAAAATGTTGAAACTCGTCTGGAGAGATTTCTCCAAGCCCTTTAAAACGGGTTATCTCTGGCTTTGATTTTAATTTTTTAATGGCATCTCTACGCTCTTGTTCAGAATAACAATATATTGTTTCCTTTTTATTTCTTACTCTAAACAAAGGCGTTTGCAAAATATATAGATGTCCTTCTTTTATGAGCTCTGGAAAAAATTGCAAAAAGAACGTGATTAACAACAAACGAATGTGCATACCATCAACATCTGCATCAGTAGCAATTACTATATTATTATAACGCAGTCCTTCAATAGATTCTTCAATATTTAAAGCAGCTTGTAACAGGTTAAACTCTTCATTTTCATATACAATTTTTTTACTTAAACCATAAGAATTTAAAGGCTTTCCTTTTAAACTAAAAACAGCTTGTGTGTTAACATCTCTTGATTTGGTAATGCTACCAGAAGCTGAATCGCCTTCCGTAATAAAAAGGGTTGTTTCTAGTCTTCTATTCTTCTTCAAATCACCAAAATGCACACGACAATCACGTAGTTTTTTATTATGCAAATTTGCCTTTTTGGCACGTTCTCTTGCTATTTTTCGTATTCCAGACAATTCTTTGCGCTCGCGTTCTGCTTGCATAATTTTACCCTGAATAGCTTCAGCAGTTGTAGGATTTTTATGTAAGTAATTATCAAACTGTGTTTTTACAAAATCATTAATAAATGTTCTTACAGTTGGCAAACCTCCTCCTATTTCGGTAGAACCCAATTTGGTTTTGGTTTGACTTTCAAAAATAGGTTCCATGACTTTTATAGAAATGGCTGTAACTATTGACTTGCGAATATCTGAAGCTTCATAGTTTTTTCTGTAATACTCACGAACAGTTTTTACCAATGCCTCTCTATAAGCTGCCTGATGTGTTCCTCCTTGTGTTGTGTGTTGTCCATTTACAAACGAATGATACTCTTCGCTATATTGCGTTTTGCTGTGTGTAATAGCAAGTTCAATATCTACTCCTTTTAAGTGAATAATTGGATAAAGCCTATCATTTTCTAAAATATTTTCTGATAACAGATCTTTTAATCCATTCTCACTAAAGAATTTTTCGCCATTAAAAAGTATTGTTAAACCTGGATTTAAGTAAACATAATTTTTAAGCATTTTAGAAACGTATTCGCTTCTGTATTTATACTTTTTAAAAATATCTTCGTCTGGAACAAAAGATACTTTTGTGCCTTTTCGACGCGTAGTATCATCCAACAATTCTTGATGGGTTAAATTGCCTTGCTCAAATTCTGCCGAAGCTGATTTATCATCACGCGTAGATTCTACTCTAAAATAAGCCGATAATGCATTTACCGCTTTTGTGCCAACACCATTTAATCCAACCGCTTTTTTAAAAGCGCGAGAATCGTACTTTCCTCCTGTGTTCATTTTAGAAACCACATCAACCACTTTACCTAAAGGAATTCCACGACCATAATCTCTTACAATAACTTTATTACCATGAATAGATATATCAATGGTTTTACCTGCTCCCATTATATACTCATCTATCGAGTTGTCGAGTATTTCTTTTAAAAGAATGTAAATCCCATCATCTGGCGAAGAACCATCACCAAGTTTGCCAATATACATTCCTGGACGCATTCGGATGTGTTCTTTCCAATCGAGCGAACGTATATTATCTTCGGTATAGGTTGATTTTTGAGACATAAATATGCTGAAATAGATAAGTTGCTAATATAATATTTCAACTTAAAAAATAAAATATAGAACTCACAAAGTAATTAACAATGTTTTCACTGCTTTACAGTGAAAACACAAATTACAAAATCAAAATTCCAAATCCCAAAGGTTATCACTATTTTGGAATTTTTTTAAAATTTTAAGCCTTGGGCTTTTAGAGATTAAACAAAAAATGCATTACATCGCCATCTTTAACTATATAGTTTTTTCCTTCAACGCGCATTTTACCAGCTTCTTTTACTTTAGATTCACTTCCAAAATACACATAGTCATTGTAACTAATCACTTCTGCTCTAATAAAACCTTTCTCGAAATCGGTGTGTATAACTCCAGCCGATTGTGGAGCAGTTACTCCAATATCTATAGTCCAAGCTCTAACCTCTTTTTCTCCTGCTGTAAAATAGGTTTGCTGATTTAATAACTTATAAGCCAAACGAATAAGCTTAGAAGAACCAGATTCTTTTAGTCCTACATCTTCTAAAAATAGTTGACGTTCTTCGTAATCTTCCAGCTCATTTATATCTGCTTCTGTGCCAACAGCCAACACTAAAACTTTAGCATTTTCGTCTTTAACTGCTTCTTTTACTTGTTCAACATAAACATTTCCAGAAACTGCTGAACCCTCATCTACATTGCACACGTACATTACTGGTTTATCTGTAATAAATTGTGTTGGTTTAATATAAGCAATATAGTCTTCTTCTTTAAAATCTAAAGCTCTTACCGAAATCCCAGCTTCTAATCCTTCTTTAATTCTCACTAAAACAGCTTCCTCTTTTTGTGCTTCTTTATTTCCTGTCCTTGCAGCACGCTTCACTTTATCGAGTTTCTTCTCTACAGTTTCAAGGTCTTTAAGCTGTAATTCCATATCGATTGTTTCCTTATCACGAACTGGATCGATACTTCCATCAACATGCACTACGTTATCATTATCAAAACAACGCAACACATGAAGGATTGCATCTGTTTCTCTAATATTTGCTAAAAATTTATTTCCTAAGCCTTCGCCTTTACTTGCACCTTTTACTAATCCAGCAATATCTACAATCTCGACAGTAGCAGGTAATACACGCTCTGGTTTTACCAATTCTTCCAGTTTTTCAAGTCTAGTATCTGGAACATTTACTACTCCAATATTTGGTTCTATAGTACAAAACGGAAAGTTTGCACTTTGTGCTTTGGCATTAGATAAACAATTAAATAAAGTTGATTTCCCTACATTTGGTAATCCTACAATTCCTGCTTTCATGTATTAAATTTATTTTATCATTTCCGCGAATCCCATCCCATAATTATCGGGAACTATCGGGAGGGAATCTTATATTTTTGCGAGTGCAAATGTAAGTAATTTGAAATTTATAATAATAAGGGTTTTAAAAATTGTTTATGAATTTTTTGAGAGTCGCTTATCTTGCTCTTATAAGGTTTGTTAAGTGTCTTTGCAACTTATTTTCCAAAAGATTAGTGACAAAATTGTTCAACTGTTAGGATTATCTAATAGGAAAATCAGAAGCAATGGATAACCCTTAAATAAGCTGTAGTTTTTATATCAGTAAGTGTTTATCATAATAATCCGCTTGAAAACGAATAAAATTTGTTCTTGATTTAAGAAGTCTTGTGATGTCTTGAAACTCTAATTCACGATTTAACTTTTCTTTCAAAGGCTCAGATAAGACTAATTTGAAATAATAATTAACACAAATAAATAACGCTGAAATGGACTTTACTGTATTATCCAAATTAGCTTGATAATAGAACTCGTTCCTCTTATGTTTTACATTATTATGGTTTTTCCACCATTCAAGATTTGACTTTTTATTCAATTCCTCCCAAGGTTCAATTGAAAAACTAAATCCAATATTAATTTTTTTCGTTTATTAATTCTGGTAAGTAATTAATTATTACTTTTCGATACTCATTAATTTTTGTTGGCTTTAATTTTTTATCTAAAATATTATATATTTCTTTTAAAATTACATCAATTTCAGAGCAACTAGATAGAAGTAAATGGGTAAGTTCAATAGAATGAGTATTTAAATTATCTTCTGTAAATTCTATATATCTCGAGACTTTTTTTAAATCTTCTTCTAAAGCACAGAAATAATTCCAATATATCATTGAAAAATCATAATCTTCACTCATTATTAATCATGGTAAATGGTTAAAATATCTTTAGTTTAATAATGAATAAATTCAGTACATAGGCTAAGTTAGTTTTTTCTTATTAAAAATTCAAAGACCTTTTAAGATTAAGAGTATTTATTTAATCCTCAGGATGCATAAAACGTTGTTTGGCTAACAAAACGTCTTCGGTTTCTACAATATCTTCGTCATGAATACAGCAATCTACAGGACACACAGCAGCACATTGTGGTTCTTCATGAAAACCCTTGCATTCAGTACATTTATCTGGAACAATATAGTATAAATCGTCATCAATAGGTTCTTGTACTTCGTCTGCATTTACGTCTTTACCATTTGGTAAAACCACATTTCCTGTCAAACTGGTTCCGTCGCTATATTTCCAATCGTCAGCACCTTCATAAATCGCTGTATTTGGACATTCTGGCTCACAGGCTCCACAATTAATACATTCATCTGTTATAATGATTGCCATAGCATTTTCTTTTTCTAACTTTGCAGCTTCATTCATCGTAGCTATAAAGCGAAGATGAGCTGCAAAATTAAAGCAATAATGCCAATTTAATTATAATATTGCGCATAAATAAATTGAATTATTTTTTGATGAGATAAGACAAAAATATAAGCATAGCAATAGTTACGGTTATATTTTTTAACGAAATATCAGCGAAAAACAAACGGTTTATATGTGTCATTTTATGGTTAAATTGGCATAGAACTGTTATACAAATTATAATGAATAACAATAAGCGCATAATAAAAGCTCTCGTTGAATTAGGAAAATTTTTAAGTCAGTTTTCATTAAAAGGTATTCAGCAAAAGGATAATGTTTTAAACAACGACCTGTTTTTTGAAGGTTTTAAACATCAAATAAAACTAGCTCAAGAGCATAATGGTTGGTTTACACATGAGAATATTTTATTTGCTTTAGAAGGATGGTCTAATTTGCTTACTGACAGTAATCTTAACCAATGGTTAGACAACTATAACTTTAATAGTATTGAACCCAGAAAAGTAGCTATTATTATGGCTGGAAATATTCCTTTAGTTGGTTTCCATGATTTTATTAGTGTACTTGTTTCTGGACACAACGTTTTAGCTAAGCAATCTTCAAACGACAAACATCTTTTACCATTTATAGCAAAATATTTAGAGTACGCTGATTCAGAATTAAAAGGTAAGATCGAATTTACAGAAGGTAAGTTAACAGATTTTGATACAGTAATTGCTACTGGAAGTAATAACACAGCTAGATATTTCGAATACTATTTTAAAGATAAACCTTCAATTATAAGAAAGAATAGAAATTCAGTTGCAGTTTTAACTGGGAATGAAACCGAAGAGCAACTTAAAGCACTTTCAGAAGATATTTTTAGATACTATGGTTTGGGTTGTCGCAATGTTTCCAAATTATTTGTTCCAAAAGATTATAATTTTGAGAAATTTTTTAAAGCGATGTACGATTGGCATCCTATAATTAATCAGACAAAATATGCTAATAACTACGATTATAATAAGGCTGTTTATTTAATGAGTGCGTTTGATATGATAGAAAATGGTTTTTTAATGCTAAAGGAAGATGAGAATTATGCTTCGCCTATTGCAACCATTTTCTATGAGAACTATGATTCTATTGAACAAATTATAAACAAACTTGAAGCTGATAAAGAACATATACAGTGTATAGTTTCCAACGGATTTATAGATAACGAAATAAAATTTGGAGGAACACAAAAACCGCAATTATGGGATTATGCAGATGGTGTAGATACGATTGCATTTTTATTAAAAAATACTACTTAAAATTATCATTTTTATAACAATTAATTTATCATTAATTAGCACCTTTGCAAGAGTAAAAAAAATAAAATGAAGAAACATAATTTTAGTGCAGGACCAAGCATATTACCACAGGAAGTATTGCAAAAAGCTTCAGAAGCTGTGCTTAACTTTAACAATGACAACTTGTCCTTATTAGAAATTTCTCATCGAAGTAAAGCATTTGTAGATGTGATGGAACATGCAAGAGCTTTAGTTTTAGAGTTACTTAATCTAGAAGGAAAAGGTTATAAAGTACTGTTTTTACAAGGTGGAGCAAGCACACAATTTGTAATGGTTGCTTTAAATTTATTAGAAAAAAGAGCAGGTTATTTAAACACAGGTTCTTGGAGTGATAAAGCGATTAAAGAAGCTAAAATTTATGATGATATTTACGAAGTGGCTTCGTCTAAAAATGCCAATTACAATTATATTCCAAAAGGATACGATATTCCTACAGACTACGATTATTTTCATTGTACATCAAACAATACAATTTTCGGAACACAGATAAAAGAGTTTCCAAAATGCTCAATTCCATTAGTATGCGATATGAGTAGTGATATATTTTCACGCCAATTAGATTTTACCAAATTCGATTTAATTTATGCAGGAGCTCAAAAAAATATGGGACCAGCTGGTACGACTCTAGTGGTTATAAAAGAAGATATATTAGGCAAAGTTTCTCGAAAAATTCCATCTATGATGGATTATAAAATTCAAATAAGTAAGAGTAGTATGTTTAATACACCACCTGTTTTTGCAGTTTATGTTTCTATGTTAACGCTGGAATGGTTAAAAAAACTTGGTGGCATAGATGCTATTGAAAAAGAAAACGATAAGAAAGCAAGATTAATGTATTCCGAAATAGATTTGAATCCATTGTTTAAAGGATACGCTTCAAAAGGAGATCGCTCTTTCATGAATGCTACTTTTATTTTAGTAAATGACGATTTGAAAGAAACTTTTGACACGATGTGTAGAGAAGGTGGAATAAGTGGATTAAATGGACACAGAAGCGTTGGAGGTTACAGAGCATCAATGTATAATGCTTTACCGCTTGAAAGTGTACAGGTACTAGTAGAAATTATGAGTGAACTGGAAACTAAAGCTTAAAAAAGTTAAAGTATTCAGTCGCAGTTTGCAGTTGTTTACTCTTAAAAAATAATTATGAATATGTTAGGTTTAAAGTCTTAAGTTGCAAAACTTTTAACTTTTAACTTTTAACTTTTAACTTTTAATAATGAAAGTATTAGCAAACGATGGCGTTTCACAAAGTGGAATAGATGCTTTAGAAAAAGCAGGATTTGAAGTCAGTACAACTACAGTTGCTCAAGAGCAGTTAGAAAACTATATAAACGAAAACCAAATTAGCGTTCTTTTAGTGAGAAGTGCAACTACAGTAAGGCAAGATTTAATTGATGCTTGTCCAAACCTAAAAATTATTGGACGTGGTGGTGTTGGTATGGATAATATAGATGTAGAATATGCACGCAAAAAAGGTTTAGATGTTATAAATACTCCTGCAGCATCTTCAAGTTCGGTAGCCGAATTGGTTTTTGCACATTTGTATGGAGGAGTACGTTATTTATACGACTCTAACAGAAATATGCCTTTAGATGGAGACACTAAATTTAAAGCACTTAAAAAAAATTATGCAAAAGGTAGCGAATTAAGAGGAAAAACACTTGGTATTATTGGTTTTGGACGTATTGGTCAGGAAGTTGCTAAAATTGGATTAGGCGTTGGAATGAAAGTTATAGCAAGTGATCTGTATGTTCCCAAGGCTACTATAAAAGTTGATTTCTTCGATGGACAATTTATAAATATAGATATTGAAACTGAATCTATAGAGAGCATCTTGAAGCAGTCCGATTTTATTTCACTGCATGTTCCAGCACAAAAAGATTATGTAATTGGTAAAGACCAAATCAATAAAATGAAAGATGGTGTAGGACTTATAAATGCAGCTCGTGGTGGAGTTATTGACGAAGCTGCTCTTATTAATGCATTAGAAAGTGGTAAAATTGCCTTTGCTGGTTTAGATACTTTTGAAAACGAGCCTACTCCAGCCATACAAGTATTAATGAATGGAAGATTATCTCTTACACCACATATTGGAGCTGCAACTAATGAAGCTCAAGACAGGATAGGAACAGAATTAGCTGCTCAAATTATTGGCATCTTAAAATCTTAAATAAGTAAGTTTTCTAAATAATAGATAAAAGCCTTAACACAATGTGTAGGGTTTTACTTTATGTTAAAAGATTAGTTTTCAATGTGTTTATAAAGCAAATTTTGTATTTTTAGATAAAAGAAAAATTATCTAATGAAAAATGTATTTCTTATACTATTAGTATGTTTTGGTATTTATTCTTGTAAAACCACTAATAAAGCAGTATCCTCTGTTTCCGAAGCAAATACAACTGCACAAGACACTGTTCGTATTGCTAATGATGAAATAGAATACGAAATTATTATTATCGAGCCAGGATTTAATTTCTGGTTTGAGAGCAGAGCTAAACCTGAAGGGTACTATTCTCAAACATTTTTAGAAAATAGAAACAGAATATATGTAACAGAATGGAATAATAGAGTTTTAAATCCGAGTAGATATAATCCTAATCTTTACGAAATTCAAATTGATTATGAGTCACATATAGATTATGGTTACGAGGTAAATTATAAATTGTACAATTATTTTATCTATTTTCAAATTCATTATAAACAAAGATTAGCAGCTTTTGTTCCCAGAATTTAGTTTTCATTTTATATTTTTGCAATCAAATAAATTTTTAGAGTGAAAAAGTTTAAACAGCGTTGGGAAATAACACAAAATTGGCAGCTTATCTATCCTATTGTTGGTGTTATTGCTTTAGCATATTCTGTATATAAATTAGTGCTTCTTTTTTCCTTTGACAATATTGAGATTACAATTTTATTGTCTTGTATTCTGTTCTTCATTTTATTGAAGTTGACATTGACTTTATTTAAATTTCTTGAAAAACGATGGAAAGTAGATTACAAATGGAGAGTTGTTAGAATATTTTTAGTTTTTGCTGTAACTGGTACAACATCTGTAATTATTACCAACCCAATATCTAATGCAATAGGTTTAGTAAAAGTTAATTTCGCTGATGTATTTTTGGGCAACGCCATATATTATGTTCTAAAACTCCTATTGACTTTACCTTTCTACAAGATATTATTAGTTGGGTTTGGTTGGCTGTTTGGTGAGTTTAGTTTCTTCCTTAATTTTGCAAAGAAGATGCTTTACAGACTTGGTTTTAAACGATTTTTTAATTAATGAACAACACTTTTAAAGAACATATTATTTACAAATTTTGCATTGTCGTTTTGGCTACAGCTTTGCTTACGCCATCTTTTGTAAAGTTTTCTCATGTTTTCGAGGAACATATTTATGAGGTTTGTAATAATCCGCAGAAAACACATTTTCATGAAATTGATTTAGATTGCGAATTCTATAAGTTTAAACTAAATAAGAAATTCGTCTTTGCATCTATTGAGTTTCAATTCTTGAATGTAGTAGAGAATTACAAATCAAATAGTTCACAATATCAATTTTTAAGTGATTATCAATTCTTACAGTTTTCGCTTCGTGGACCTCCACAATTAATTTAACATTAGTAAAATTGGGAATGTATTTCCTAAAATAGTATAGTTAAATTTATTATAAACACATGAAAACAATTTTAAGTTGGCTGATATTATTATCAGTTTCTATCATATATTCACAAAATACGCTCGAAGGAATTATAACAGACAGCGATTCTAATGAACCCATTATATATGCAAATATTTATTTCCCTCAATTAGAAAAAGGCACTATTACTAATGAAGATGGTGCATTTTCAATCCATGATTTACCCTCTGGAAACTATAAAATAGTTATCTCTATCATTGGTTACAAAACTTTTTCGACTACCATTAGTATTCCAGAAATTCAAGATTTAAACATAGTATTAACGGCCTCTGCTATCGAAATGGAAGAAGTTATAATTTCTACGCCTTTCCATAAATTACAGAGTGAAAATGTAATGAAAGTTGAACAAAAAAAGGTTAAGGACTTAAAAGCAAGTGGAGCAACAACACTATCTGAAGGTATAACCAATATTGCTGGTGTAGAAAGTGTAACTACTGGTTTAAGTATTGGCAAACCTGTTATAAGAGGATTAAGCAGTAATAGAGTGCTCGTTTACACACAAGGCATTCGGTTAGAAAACCAACAATTTGGCGACGAACATGGATTAGGTATTAGTGCTTCTGGTATTGAAAGTGTGGAGGTTATAAAAGGCCCTGCTTCCCTACTCTATGGCAGCGACGCATTAGGTGGTGTGCTGTATTTAAACCCAGAGAAGTTTGCACAGTTAAACTCTTCTTCTGGCGATGTAAATGCAGACTATTATACCAACACTAATGGATTTAGTACAAATGCTGGATTTAAATCATCGAGCGATGCCTTTAAATTTATTTTTAGAGGAAGTCTTACCGAACATGCTGATTATAATACCAAAAACTTTAGAGTTACAAATACAAGATTTAAAGAACAGGATTTTAAATCTGCTATTGGCTGTCAAGTATCTAAGTTTAAAAGTGAATTTAGATATAACTTAAATGCTTCACAAATTGGAATTCCTGAAGAAATAGGAATACAAGACACAAACAAAAACCCTTTATTACCAAAACAACGTATTAATAACCACATTTTTAGTTCAAAATCTATAGTATTTTTCAAAGAATCAAGTTTAAACTTTAATTTTGGTTTTACTTATAATGACAGAAAAGAATTTGAAGAAGACCATATAGATGAAAGTAATGAAGTTTTAGAACCTGCGCTACAAATGGTGCTTAAAACGTTTAGTTACGATGTAAAATACAATCTGCCAACGTTTGGAAAATTTGAAACTATTATTGGTGTACAAGGACTAAATCAAACTAATACAAATCATGGAAAAGAACAATTAATTCCAGATGCTACAACTAATGATTTTGGATTATTAGCAACATCTCATATTCATTTCGAAAAAATAGATATACAACTTGGAGCTCGTTTTGATAACAGAAACATAAATGTAAAAGACGATATCGATAAAAGTTTTAACAGCTTTAATGCAGCTTTCGGCATCAAATTAAATCTATTTAAAAAAATCACAACACGGTTAAATCTTGCATCTGGATTTAGAGCACCTAATTTGGCTGAATTAACTTCTTTTGGATCTCATGAAGGCACTAACCGTTTTGAAATAGGAAATTCGAATCTTAAAAACGAGCAAAATTTTCAGGCTGATTTGGCTTTAGAATTTAAAAATGAACACATCGAAGTTTTTGCAAATGCTTTTTATAATAAGGTAAGTAACTACATATTCCTATCTCCTAATGGTGAGTTTGAAGAAGCTGATCCTGTATATTTATATCTTCAAGACGATGCAAAATTATATGGTGGAGAATTTGGGTTACATATTCATCCTCATCCTTTAGATTGGCTGCATTTTGAGAGTAGTTTTGAAACAGTAATAGGAAAGCAGAGTAATAATGATTACTTGCCTTTAATTCCTGCCAATAAAATTAATAATATAATTAGAGTAGAATTTAATTATGAAAAAGACAGTAATAACTCGCCCAATTTCTATTTAAATAACAGTTATGCCTTTATTAAATTAAGTTCAGTATTTGAGCAAAATAACACTAGTGATTTCGAAACTGAAACTGGAAGTTATAACCTATTGAGTCTTGGATTTGGAGGAGAAATTAAAATCTCTAAACATATTTTAACAATTCATGTTTCAGGTAATAATTTAACTAATAAAGTTTATGTTAACCATCTCTCCAGATTAAAAGCAGATGGTATTCCTAATATGGGAAGAAATTTTAATTTTGGTATTAGCTATACGCTATAAAAATGCACATAAACTATTTTAGTTTGTCTTTGTATTGTTGTTCCAACTTTTTTAATTTAGGATTTATGATGACTTGACAATACATTTGTTGCATGTTATTATCGTAGTAATCTTGATGGTCAATTTCAGCTGCATAAAACACTTCAAATTCATTAATTTCTGTAACAATTGGATTATCGAATATTTTTTTAGTGTTAAGAAATGTAATAAACTCTTCAGCTAAATTCTTTTGTACTTCATCCAAATAAAATATTGCAGAACGATATTGTGTGCCAAGATCATTGCCTTGTCTGTTCAAAGTTGTTGGGTTATGAGTCATGAAGAAAATTTCTAACAATTCTTGATAAGAAACTTTATCTTGGTCAAAAATTATTTTAGTTGCTTCGGCATGACCAGTTCTGCCCTCACAAACTTCTCTGTAGGCTGGGTTTTTAATAAATCCTCCTGTATATCCAGAAATTACTTGCTTTACACCTTCTATTCTATTAAATACGGCTTCTGTGCACCAAAAACATCCTCCTGCAAAAATTGCTGTTTTAAACGGTTTAATCATTGTTTATAAAATTAAGTAAAAATCTTTGTCTATACCAAACAAAATTCCTTACCAAAGTATTAACCATTTTGTACAATTTTTTAACGTTTGCTTATGACTTTATAGAATTTTCGAAATGTACTTTTGTGAAAATGTAACAATCATCAATTATAAAAGTCCTTGTATTAAGGTATTTTATTTCATTCAATCAAAAACTAATCAAAAAAATGAATAAATCACTTCTAGTGTGCCTATTATTTCTCATGGTAGGTTTTAGCCATTCACAAGAAAAGAAATCGTATAACATTAAAAGGGCAACACAAGCCCCAAAATTAGATGGGGTTTTAGATGATCCTGCTTGGCAAAATGCTGAATTAGCTGATGGATTTATTGAATTTAGACCCACTATGGGCAATACAGAACTCGAAGGTGAAGAAACTGTGGTAAAAATGACCTACGATGATAGTGCTATTTATTTTGCAGCTTATATACATGATGATCCTGATAAAATTTTAAAGCAATTTACAACACGTGATAATTTCGGTACAGCTGACTTTTTTCTTATATCTATCAATCCAAACAATGACGGACAAAATGATACAGAATTTCTCATTTTCTGTACTGGTACCCAAGGAGATGCTATAGTTACATCTAATGGTAATGAAGATTGGGGTTGGAATGCCGTTTGGGACAGTGCAGTAAAAATTGTTGATGACGGATGGATAGTAGAAGTAAAAATTCCATACTCTGCTCTACGTTTCTCTAATAAAGGGGAACAAATTTGGGGTGTTAATTTTCACAGAAGACATATGGACGATAATCGTCAATTCACTTGGAATCCATTAGATCTTTCTTCTGGAAAAAAAATTGGTGAATTTAATGGTGATATAAGAGGAATTGAAAATATTAATCCTCCTACGCGTTTAAGCTTTTACCCGTTTGCATCAGCAATTACAAGATCGTTTGATGGGCAAAATGATAGCGATTTTAATTTTGGAATGGATCTAAAATATGGTATAACTGAAAACTTTACTATAGACGCTACGTTGGTACCAGATTTTAGTCAGGCGGGTTTTGATGACGTGGAGTTGAATTTAGGGCCATTTGAACAGGAGTTTTCTGAACAACGTCAATTCTTCAAAGAAGGCGTTGATCTGTTTGAAAAAGGAGATCTGTTTTATTCAAGAAGAATTGGTTCTAGCCCATCTTCATACCCTTCATTGGAAGGCAATGAAGAGGTAGCAAACTATCCAAATAGCGTCAAGGTAATTAATGCAATCAAGCTTTCAGGTAGATCTAAAAAAGGGTTGGGTGTTGCATTTTTTAATGCAATTACAGAAAAGACAGAAGCTACGGTTAAAAATCTGGATACTCAAGAATCACGAAAAGAAGTTGTTGAACCATTGGCCAATTATAATGTTCTGGTAATTGACAAACAATTTGGCGGTAATTCTTCGATAAGTCTTGTTAACACTAATGTTACTAGGAGTGGTCATTTTAGAGATGCTAACGTAACAGCTGCCCTATTTGATATCGCCAATAAAAAGAATACATTTAATTATCAAGGACAATTTAAAATGAGTAATTTAAATTTAATTGATGGTAATAAATCAGGGTTTTCTGGTGAGCTCGGATTTAACAAAATTAGTGGTAAGCATAGATTTGGTTTTGATTATCGTATGGCAGATAAGAAATTTGATATCAATGATATGGGAATTCTATTCAGAAATAATTATAGTAATATTCAATCTTATTATTCATATCGCATTTTTAAACCAACTGAAAAATTGAATAATTTTCGAGTGAACCTTTGGTTCAATTACAGACGTTTATTTAAACCTAGTACATATACTGGAAAAAATCTTGGAATTTACATATTTGCTGAAAACAAGAAATTATGGGGTTTTGGTGGTAATGCGAACTGGAATATAGGTAAACAACATGACTATTGGGAGCCACGGACTGATGGTCGTTTTTATACATCTCAAAACAATGTTAATTTTAATGGATGGATGCAATCTCCAAACAATAAGGCTTTCGGATTTAACGCAGATGCTGGAATGGCAACATTATTTGATCCAGAACGAGATGTTTTTCATAAATGGTTCGGATTAAGTCCAAGATTTCGTTTTACAGACAAGTTTACTTTAAGATATTCATTTGGTTTTCAAGATGGAAATGGTGGACGAGGTTATGTTGGCAATATAAATGATGATATAATTTTTGGGCAAAGAAAACAACGAACCATAGAAAATAGTATAAACGGAAGTTATAACTTTAACTCCTTTCATGGAATATCATTAACATTTAGAAATTATTGGTCTATTGTTGATTATAATTATGATCTGTTCTCATTGACAGACGATGGTAGACTTGTGAACAACACAGGCTATAATCTTGATAACTTAGGTTTTAATCCTAATGTTAATTTTAATACTTGGAATTTAGACTTGAAATATTCTTGGCAATTTGCACCAGGAAGTCAACTAACAGCTCTTTACAGAAACTCATTGTTTAATTTCGATAATATGTCTCGAGCCAATTTCTTCGATAGTTTAAACACATTATTCGATCAGCCAATTGAACATATTTTCTCGCTTCGAATGGTATATTACATCGATTATAATAACATCAAAGGCGTATTTAAAAAGAAAGTCATCTAAACATTGCTCATAAAACCATAATGTAGTAATTTCCCTTCGTTATTATTAATTATAATGATTAAAGCGAAAAACATTCATAAATATTTTGATGATTTACATGTACTTAAAGGTGTAGATCTTCATATTAGAAAGGGAGAAATTGTTTCAATTGTAGGAGCTTCTGGAGCTGGAAAAACTACATTATTACAAATTTTAGGAACATTAGATAAAGCTTCTATTTCAGAAAAACCAGAGTTACAACTCAATAGTATATCTGTAATTGATTTAAACGATAAATCTTTGGCAAAATTTAGGAATGAACATATTGGTTTTATATTTCAGTTTCACCAGTTATTGCCAGAATTTACAGCTTTAGAAAACGTGTGTATTCCAGCGTTTATAAAAGGTGTCAACAAATCTGAAGCCGAAGCTAAAGCAAAACAACTTTTAGATTTTTTAGGACTTTCCAATAGGCAAAACCACAAACCCAACGAGCTGTCTGGAGGTGAACAGCAACGTGTAGCAGTTGCAAGAGCCTTAATAAATAACCCTCAACTTATTTTAGCCGATGAACCTTCAGGGAATCTCGATAGTGAATCTGCCGAAAACTTGCACAATCTCTTTTTTAAATTGCGTGATGAGTTTGGACAAACCTTTGTTATTGTAACTCATAATGAAGAACTTGCAAACATGGCTGATAGGAAGTTAACTATGGTTGATGGAAAAATTGTAGATAATTAGATTTCCATTTTTGTCTTTTCAAAAGTTTTTCTTATTTATTGTGATATAACTTATATATGTTATAAAATGACATCAGAAAAAGAATATGATTACTTAATTGTAGGAGCAGGAATTATAGGTTTAACAATAGCTTATGAATTAACTGAAAGAAACCCTAATTACAGTATTTGTATAATTGATAAGGAATATGATGTAGCTCAACATACTAGTGGTCGAAATAGTGGGATTTTACATGCTGGATTTTATTACTCATCCGATACTAAAAAAGCCATGCACTGTTTAAATGGTAATGCTTTAATGAAAAAGTTCTGTTTAGAAAATAATGTTCAAGTTAAATCAACTAAAAAATTAGTAGTGACCAAAAATGAAAAAGATATAGAACAGTTATACGAAATTAAACGACGTGCAGATGCCAATAATGTTGAAACAAAATTGGTTTCGAAAGAAGAAGCCGAAAAAATTGAGCCAAATGTTAATACCTACAAACAAGCATTATACTCACCAAATACTGCTTCAGTTGACCCTGAGGAAGTATGTTATAAGTTAAAAGAATATTTAATAGAAAAGAAAGTTCATTTTGTATTTAATTGCCCTTTTAAAAAAGAATTGGATTTTAAATATAAATCCCTAATTAATGCTGCTGGATTGTATGCCGATAAAATTGCACAAGAATATGGTTTAGCTAAACAATATACACTATTGCCCTTTAAGGGTGTTTATATGCGAATTAGTAATAATAAAGTGCCTACAAAGATTAATATTTATCCTGTTCCAGATTTAAAGTTTCCTTTTTTAGGAGTTCATTATATAATTACCCCAAATGAAGATATTAAAATAGGGCCTTCAGCCTCTCCTGCTTTTTGGAGAGAAAACTATTCTGGTTTTTCAAATTTTAACCTTAAAGAATTTTTAGAAATCATAGGCATTAATATAAAACTATTTATTACTAATTCATTTAATTATAGAAATTTAGCAATAAGAGAGATTAAATATTATTGGTCTAAAAATTTAATTTCTGAAGTAGAAAAATTGATTAAAAACCCATATGGAGCTAAATATAAAAAGAAAAGACCAGGGATAAGAGCCCAATTATATAATAAAGAAACTAATAAACTTGTTGATGATTTTATAATTAAACATACAGCTAATAGTACACATGTACTAAATATAATAAGTCCTGGTTTTACATGTTCTTTTTCTTTAGCTAAAGAAATTGTGGATGAAGTATTAGAAAATAATAGTTCCAATTAAACTCATTAGCTATTGATGAGCTAAATATTCAATTTTATTAAACAATAAAAATGTAACTTGGTTCATAATAAAAACAACCTTCTTTTTCTATGAATACTCAAAAATCTTTATTTAAACTTTTTATTGTTGTTTTAGTTGCCATAATCATATGGCTATCAGGATCGCTAGTGGGTGCTCCTATAAAAGGTTGGCATATTTTTGCTGTTTTCATAGCTGTAATATTTAGCTTTATTACAAAACCATACCCAATGGGTTTGATGGTTATATTAGGTTTAGTTGCGCTAACCTCTACAAAAACCATAACCATGAAAGAGGCTTTATCTGGTTATGGTGATACTACAGTTTGGTTGGTGGTTGCAGCTTTTTTAATTGCTGGAGGAGTTATTAATACAGGTTTAGGTAAAAGAATTGCACTTAAGTTAGTAAGTTGGCTTGGTAAAACTACCTTGGGTTTAGGATATGCAATTTGTGGTGCCGAACTTATTTTAGGACCTGTTGTGCCTTCTAATACTGCTCGTGGAGGTGGAATTTTAGCACCAATAGTTAATTCTATTTCAATTGCTTTAGGTTCTACTCCAAAAGATAACCCTAAAAAGGCTGGAGAGTTCTTAACTTTAGTTGGTTCTCATGCTAACCTTATTACTGCTGCAATGTTTCTTACAGGAATGGCAGCTAATCCGTTAGTATCTCGAGCTATAGAAGACATTCAAGGTATAGAATTTGGATGGGGAACATGGGCATTAGGAGCTATAGTTCCGGGATTAATCAGTTTATCATTATTGCCTTTGGTTATTTACAAATTTTCTAAGCCAACATTAACCGATTCAAAAATCGCTCAAAAAGAAGCTAAAAAACAGTTAGAGGAAATAGGCACAAAACTCTCTATTAAAGAAGGTGTCATGCTAGTTATTCTTATATTATTATTGGTATTGTGGAGTACTAAATTTTTACACGGATTAAGCACTACTCTGGTTGCTTGGATTGGTGTTTCTGTTATGTTAATAACGAATACACAAATATGGGATGATATCATTAAAAATAAAAAGGCCTGGGATACTTTAATTTGGTTAGGTGGCTTGCTTACAATGGCTAATTTATTAAAAGATTATGGCTTTATAGATTGGTTTGTATTACATACAAAAGAACAAGTTATTGGATTTAGTGGGTTAACTACCATTATAATTCTAGGCTTGATATATTTTTATTCTATGTATGCTTTCTCTATGTTAACAGCACATATTTCTGCCATGGTTTCTGTGTTTTTAGCTGTAGTGTTTGCAGCTGGAGGTTACCCATTAATTGCAGCAGCTATTTTTGCCTATTTTTCAAATTTAAGTGGTTGTTTAACAAGTTACTCTTCAGGACCTGTAGTTATATATTTTGGATTAAATTATGTGAAAATCCCTAAGTGGTTCTCTATAGGGTTTTTAATTTCTTTATTTCATATTATTGTTTGGTTAGGTGGTGGTTTAATTTGGTGGAAAATATTAGGTTGGTGGTAAAATTATGTAGCTTGAATTTACTTGTCGTAAGTTTCGTAGAAGTTAGATACAGCCTTGAGAAAACTTCACAAACAAATTCATATAAAAAATTATTCTATATTGTTGAATTAGGATTATTTAAGGATAGATAGATTCTTGTTAATAAATGTTAATTTATTCTTCTGTTGCACACAAAATAGTACTTTAGTGCAATTCTTAAACTAACTAAATACACCACAATGAAAAAAATAATTTTCCTTTCATGCTTCCTTATAGTTTTTCTCTCTTACAGTCAAAGCAGAAAAATTCCAATCGATACAATGGTAGTTACAACACACAATACAACCATAAAAGGTCAAAATTTTTCTTATACAGCAACTACTGGAACACAACCTGTTTGGGATACTAATGGAGATCCAACAGCTACATTGTTTTATACATATTATAAACGTAATAATACTAAAAGTGCAGATAGACCATTAATTATTTCTTTTAATGGAGGACCAGGATCAGCTTCGGTTTGGATGCATGTTGCTTATACAGGACCTCGTATTTTAAATATTGATGACGAAGGCTATCCTGTACAACCTTATGGCTTCAGAAACAATCCATATTCAATTTTAGATGTTGCAGATATTGTTTTTGTAAATCCTGTAAATACTGGATATTCCCGAATGATTGAAGATAAGGATGGCAAATTACCAGACAAAAAATTATTCTTCGGAATTAATGCAGATATTAAATATTTAGCAGAATGGGTAAACACATTTGTTTCCAGAAAAAACCGTTGGGAATCTCCAAAATACATTATTGGTGAAAGTTATGGTGGTACTCGTGTAATGGGATTATCAAATGAACTTCAAAGCTCGCATTGGATGTATTTAAATGGTGTGATTTTAGTTTCTCCAGCAGATTATAACCTTTATAGTACTGGACAACCCATTTATTCAGCAATTAATTTACCTTACTTTACAGCAGCTGCTTGGTATCATAAGGTATTGCCAACAGCTTTACAAAGCAAAGATTTAACTGAAATTTTACCAGAAGTAGAAGACTATGCCATAAATATATTAATGCCAGCAATAGCTAAAGGAGGTTTTATTTCGGATGCAGAAAGGAATGATGTAGCAGAAAGAATGTCTTATTATTCAGGGCTTAATAAAAAGGCGATTATACAGCATAATTTAGTTGTTCCTACTAGTTTCTTTTGGAAAGAACTACTACGTGATAGAACTGGACAAACAATTGGCAGATTAGATTCTCGTTATTTAGGAATCGACAAAATGGAAGCTGGAACGAGACCAGATTACAGTGCCGAACTCACATCTTGGTTACATTCTTTTACGCCAGCAATAAACCATTATATTAAAAAAGAATTAAAATTTGATACTGATATTAAGTACAATATGTTTGGTTCTGTGCGTCCTTGGGATAGAGAAAACAATACTACTAGAGAAGATTTACGTAAAGCAATGGCAGCCAATCCCTATTTAAAAGTATTAAACCAATCGGGTTATTACGATGGAGCTACTACTTATTTCGCTGCTAAATATACCTTATCACAAATTGACCCAAGTGGAAAAATGAAGGATCGCTTTACGTTTAAAGGCTATAGAAGCGGACATATGATGTATTTGAGAAACGAAGATTTAATTAAGTCCAATGATGATTTAAGAGAATTCATCAAAAATTCGTTAGCTAAAGGAAAATCGGCTAAATATTAATTAATGCGAAAACACTTATTTTCTGGATTTCTTGCTATTTTTATTTTATTGGCAATATGTTCCTGTAAATCTGAACCTATAGAAACTATAGCATTTATTGAAACTCCAGCAGGTTTAATTAGTTCTGAACCCAATTTGCACAAGACAGATGATGGCACAATATATTTAAGTTGGATTGAAACTAATGCTGACAAAAGCAGCACACTATCGTTTTCAACTTTAGACGATAATAATAGTTGGTCGCAACCAAAAACCATTGCTAATGGTACAGATTGGTTTGTAAATTGGGCAGACTTCCCTTCTATTAGTTCTTTTGGAAAAATTGGTTTAGCTGCACATTTTTTAGATAAAAGTGCTGAAGATACTTTTGCTTACGATGTAAAACTTACTCTTTCCAATGATAATGGAAATACTTGGAACGCTCCTTTTATTCCACATAGTGATAATACAAAAACGGAGCATGGCTTTGTGAGTAAAGTCGCAATGAACGATAATAGCTTTCTTGCTGTATGGCTCGATGGACGAAAAATGGCTTATGCCGAAAAAGATTCAACCATAACCAAAGAAATGACTTTAAGAAGTGCCATTATAAACAAAGAAGGAGAATTATTAAACGAATATTTATTAGATAATCGTGTTTGTGATTGTTGCCAAACAGATGCTGCTATGACTAATGATGGACCAATAGTTGTGTATAGAGATCGATCTGAAAAAGAAATTAGGGATATATATTATGTAAGACTGATTAATAACGAATGGACAGAACCTAAACCCATTTTTAACGATAACTGGGAAATAGTTGGTTGTCCTGTTAATGGAGCTGCAATTTCTGCAAAAGACAATACTGTAGCTGTAGTTTGGTTTACTATGGCATTTAATGTTCCTAAAGTAAAAGTTGCATTTTCTAACGATAATGGAGAAACCTTTGGTAAGCCTATAAATATTGGAGATATTGACCCAATGGGTCGTGTAGATATTGAATTGTTAGAAGACAATTCAGCTTTTGTAAGTTGGATGGATATTGTAAATGAAAATACCGTTATTCAGCTTCAAAAAGTATTTCAAGATGGTACTTTAAGTGAGCTTACTACATTAACAGAATCTTCGGAGAGTAGATCGAGTGGTTTTCCAAGAATGGTTGTTAAAGATAATATGGCATATTTAACCTGGACAGATGCCAGAGATAAAAATTTGAGCATTAAAACAGCAAGAGTAAATACTAACAATTTAAGATAGTTGTTGTAAAAAATGCATAAACCTCTTATAAGCATTCTCATTCCTTTTAAAAATACTGTTGAGTTTTTACCAGAATGTTTACAATCTATTATTAATCAAACTTACAGCACATGGGAATTGCTAATCGTTGATGATGGCTCAACAGATGAAAGCTTCAAATTAGTAGAAAATTTTGCAAATAAAGATTCAAGAATTCACCTTCTTAAAAATAATGGCTTCGGAATTATTAGTGCTTTAAGATTAGCATTTTCTAATAGCAAAGGAGATTTTATCACTCGAATGGATAGCGATGACATCATGTCTTCAAACAAATTAGAAGTTTTAAGTAATAACTTAATAAAATTTGGTAAACAACACGTAGCTATTGGTTTGGTTAAGTATTTTTCTGAAACAGGAATTGGTGATGGCTATTCAAAATATGAAACTTGGATAAATAACTTAACCTTAAATGGAACAAATTATAGTGAGATTTATAAGGAATGTGTCATTCCTTCACCTTGTTGGATGATTCATCGTGAAGATTTAATTAATGCAGATGCTTTTAATCCTAATCGCTATCCTGAAGATTATGATCTTACTTTCAGGTTTTATAAAAAAGGCTATACATGTATTCCTTGTAACAGCATTTTACACCAATGGAGAGACTATACTACAAGAGCATCTCGAATTGATCCTCATTATGCACATGACTATCTATTAGATATTAAACTGTATTATTTTTTAATGCTGGATTATAATAACTCCAGACCATTAGCAATTTGGGGAGCTGGAGATAAAGGAAAAACAATTGCCAAAACCTTGATAGAAAATGAAGTCCCTTTTGATTGGATTTGTGATAACCCAAAAAAAATAGGTCGTGATATATATGGTAAAGGGCTTAAGCCATTCACTTTTTTAAAGCAGATTCAAAACCCACAAAGCATCATAACTGTTGCAAATGCAGAAGCTCAAAAGCAAATTAGAAACTATCTTACAAAACTAAGACTTCAATCTATGAGAGATTATTTTTTCTTCTGCTAATAAATTGATGTTAAACGTTAAATTTCTCAAAACGATAAAGAGATTATCTCATTTCATTTTCTATATTTGACAAATCATTTTTAGGATGCAGTTTAAACACCCAGAACTTCTTTACGCTTTACTCCTTTTACTCATTCCTATTATAGTTCACTTATTTCAGTTACGGCGTTTTCAAAAAGTTGAATTTACCAATGTTCATTTTTTAAAGCAAGTAACTTTACAAACCCGAAAAAGTTCACAGCTTAAAAAATGGATCACATTGCTTACACGTTTATTGTTATTGGCAGCAATCATTATTGCGTTTGCACAACCTTACGCTTCAAAATTAGATAATCTAAAAACCAACACAGAAACTGTTGTTTACCTTGATAACTCTTTTAGCATGCAAGCCAAAGGAGAAAATGGAGAGCTTTTAAGAAGAGCTGTTCAAGACGTGATTAATGCTATGGACGATAAAGACGTGATTACTGTTTTTACCAATAACAATACCTTTAAAAATGCTACAAAAAAGACTATTAAGAATGAATTGCTTCAGTTAGAATATACTTCAATTCAATTGGATTATGATGCTGTAATTTTAAAAGGCAAACAACTGTTTAGCAAAGAGGTTTCTACGTTAAAGAATTTAGTCTTGCTTTCCGATTTTCAGCAACAACAAAAAGATTTTATTATTGATTACGATAGCTCGATAAAAGTAAGTTTAGTAAAGTTAAAGTCTGTTAACAGTAATAATATTAGTATTGATAGTGTTTATATCTCTAAAACAAATGCGAGTAATATAGAATTTACTGTTTTATTAAAACATCAAAACGATGCAATTAGCGATATTTCAATTTCTCTGTTTAGTAACAATAATCTTTTAGCTAAAACGTCGGTTAATAGTGATAATGGGTTAAAAGGCACATTTACACTTCCTAACAATAATGAAATTAATGGCAAGATTACTATTGAAGATGCAAACCTTCAGTTTGACAACACTTTATACTTTAACATAAATCAGAGACCAAAAATTAATGTGTTGTCTATAAATTCGGCAGATGACAATTATTTAAAACGCGTTTTTACAGATGATGAATTTAACTATAAATCTTCAGCATTTAATCAGTTAAATTATAGCGAAATAGAACAACAAAATTTAATTGTTTTGAATGAATTAGACAATATATCTCTAGCTCTAATTAACGCTTTAAATACGTTTAAAAATAATGGTGGATATGTATTAACTATTCCTTCAGTAAATATTACTATATCCTCTTATAATCAGTTGTTTACATATTTCAATAACATAAAAATAGATTCCCTAAATACTTCAGAAAAAAAACTAACTACAATCAACTATTCACATCCAATTTATAGCGATGTATTCGATAAAAAGGTGTCTAATTTTCAGTACCCAAAAGTAAATTCATTTTATGATTTAACATCTGGAAGCAGTTCAATTCTCCAATTTGAAGACGGAAAACCTTTTTTGTTGCAAAGCGGAAATGTATTTGTGTTTTCTTCAGCATTAAACACTAAAAATTCAAATTTTATAGATTCGCCTCTTATTGTGCCAACACTTTATAATATTGGGCGACAAAGTTTGCAATTACCAAAGCTATATTATACAATTGGAGAGGAAAATACTTTTGATGTTAATACAACAATGCAACAAGATGATATTATAAAATTAAAATCGAGTATCGTTGAAATTATACCACAGCAGCGAACTTTTAGTAACAAAGTTACAATTACAACAAACGAAGAACCAGAAGTTGCAAGTGTTTATGCTATAACCAATAAAACTGAAATATTAGAGCATATAAGCTACAATTATAATAGAAATGAAAGTGAAATGAGTTACTTGGAGCTTAACACTATTAAAAATGCAAGGATAAATAGTTCGGTTCCTCAACTTTTTAATGAGATAAAAAGTGATACAAATGTTAACGAGCTATGGAAATGGTTTGTTATTTTTGCAGCAATGTTATTGATTATAGAAATGCTCATATTAAAATATTTTAAATGAACGTACTCATTAAATCGGCTACAATTATTGACACAAAAAGTGACTTCCATAATAAAACAGTCGATATTTTAGTTGAAAAAGGCATTATTTCTAACATTGCTAAACGTATTAAAAATCCAAAAAAACACAAAGAAATCTCTCTAGATAATCTACACATATCTCAAGGATGGTTTGACAGTAGTGTGAGTTTTGGTGAGCCAGGTTTTGAAGAACGCGAAACCATAGATAATGGATTACAAACAGCAGCAAAATCTGGTTTTACTGCAGTTGCTGTTAATGCAAATACAAATCCTGTAATAAGTACAAATACTGACGTTTCATTTTTAAAATCTAAAGCTGATAAACATTCGGTAGATTTATATCCAATTGGTGCTTTAACCAAGCATAGCGATGGAAATCATCTTGCCGAATTGTATGATATGCATAATGCTGGAGCAGTTGCATTTGGAGATTACCAACAACCTGTTTGTAATCCTAATTTAATGAAGATCGCATTACAATATGCAAGTAATTTTGAAGGATTAGTTTGTTCTTTTCCACAGGAAGATAAAATTGCTGGACAAGGTGTAATGAATGAAAATATTACAAGCACTACCATTGGTTTAAAAGGAATTCCAGCTCTTGCTGAAGAATTGCAAATAGCTAGAGATTTGTTTTTATTGGATTATACAGAAGGAAAATTACATATTCCAACCATTTCTACTGCAAAATCGGTAGCATTAATACGGAATGCTAAAAAGCAAAAACTCGATGTGAGTTGTAGTGTAGCAATACACAATCTGCTGTTTACAGACGAAAATCTTACTGATTTCGATACAAACTTTAAGGTCTCCCCTTCACTACGAACACAGGAAGATATTGACGCATTA
>Ga0164320_10000037_pt1 | contig 32303 bp, 43 predicted proteins | sample GuaBasSediGuay11_FD_113736 | JGI IMG/M metagenome (GOLD analysis project Ga0164320, IMG submission 113736) | Subseafloor sediment microbial communities from Guaymas Basin, Gulf of California, Mexico - Guay11, Core 4567-28, 0-3 cm | ecosystem: Environmental > Aquatic > Marine > Hydrothermal...
ATGACTATGTACCTATTATGAAACGTCGATATCGACGGCTGTATTAAGAGTTGCGTTTGCTGAAGCGAATTCAGCGAATACTTTAGCAGCTGAAGCAGCAGATTCAGCTTGTAATCTAGCTCGGAGATTTGCTGATTCTACATTGAATTGAGCATTACGAGATTCAATATCAGCTTCTTTAATACTTGCTTGTACTTCTACATTTTCTTCTTGAATCAAAGTACTAACCCATGATGCATATTGACTTGCATATGAACCGTAACTGGAAGCTCGACTACCTAGTATAGAAGCATTAGTTTCAATCTCGGAAGCAGTACGTGCAATATTTGCTCGGTACAAATCAATTTCACTTCGATATCTTTCGAGGCGAAGCCCATCTTCACGTACTCGTATATTTGCTTCTTCTATACGCGAACCTTGTTGTGAGATATTAGCTCGAACTTCAGCTTCATACGCAGTAACATTAGTAGCAAATACTCGAGATTTAACTTCTTCGGCACCAAGTTGAGTAGCATATAAATTTGCTTTGGATACTTCAGCTTCAACTTGTGCTTTATAAGAATCAATTTCAGTTTTAAAAATTTCTAATTTATCACGTTCAATATCAGATATTGTTTTAGCTGCTTCAACTTCGACCTGATACATTTGAATTAGACTAGTAACAGAATCTATCTGTGCTTGGTATAACTGAATAGTGTTGGTATTGATTTCACTTTTAAGAGCTTCGGATTCAATTGCAATTTTAGAAACCTGAATCTGAGAAACAGCTGCATCGACCTGAGCTTGATAAGATCCAGTAAATGAATTATAAGCTTGAATTACTAAATTATGTCTTGCTACTTGTGCATTAAATACACTAATAGAATGACCAGCCAGGAATTCAGCAGCTTGCATTAACCGTTGTTGCATAAAACCACGGAAAGTAGTCATAGATTGATTTAACTGATTTGTTTGAGCAATAACATTTTCACGAGATTTACGAACTAAATCAGCACGCTGAGTCGAAATATCTAATTCTACTTCTTGCATTTTATCAGTAGTTTGTTTTTGTAATACTCTTATTTGGTCGATCTGATCACCTTGGGGTACACCAAATCCCCGGGCAGAAAAAGTATCAAATAATTCTTCTTCATCAACAACTAACTCACGACGCATACGTATACGTTGGCGTTCAAATAATTGTTCTTCATCTACGTGATTAACACCAAAACCACCATTAAGTAAATCATCATTAAGCATAGCGCGAAGATTAGTTAATTCGGTAGATATATAATCTTCTTCGGAATAAACAAAACTAGTTACAGGTGCTGCTAAAGCATCAGGAATAGCAGGAAACACCTGATCGTAAATAGGTAATATCGGTGTGTTTAAAACCGGAATATTAATATTAGCTAAAGCTGGAACCGACGGAATAGCTAAAACAGGTTTTATAGGAATAGGTGTAGTCTGTAGTGCCGGAGACCCTGGTACAGAAGGTAAATTAGAAACTGGCGGAATACCGAAATCTAATAGTGGTGATGTTGGTGGAGCAGGAACTGCTAATTGAGCAATACCTGTAGTAGCAATAGCAGGTGTGCCAAAACCACTAAAAGCTGTAGGATTAGAAACTGTAGCTGCATAAACAGGTTCATCAGTACGATTAGGACGTTCTCCACCAATACTAACAACAGGATCTGTAGAAATACCAACAGGTACTTGTGGTACGCTTTGAGCAGCTAATGTTGAAATTTCGTTTGTAAAAGCTATAATTTGATCTGCAAGTGCTCTATTAGCAGCATCTATTTGCGCCATATTGTCTGTAGGATATCCCATTATTGTGCCTTCCTGTCAAATTGTTGGATATAAAAACCTAATTTATCGATTTCAAAATCTGCACCTGCAACGTTTGATGCACCAAATTGCCAATAACGAGATTTTAATCCTCGTGCGATTTTTGCCCTCCCACGTTTAATCCCACTAGTATTAGAAATGTTACCTATAGTATATTGACGTACTACAGGCTCACCGTCAATACTTACATCAACCTTCATATTACCATCTGATGTATAACCCATATATACATAAGGTACTCGTTTAAGACCTGATTTTTTCATATCAGAAAAACCAAACTTAAAAGAAGCAGCAATATCTGTTGTAATATCTTTCGTTCCAACTAGTTCAAAAATCCCTGCTGTATTAACACCATAATGTTTTCCTGCTTTTTGAAAGACAGTATGGAAATTATAATTCGTATATTTAGTAACACTATAATTTTCTGTATTCATTGCAAAAGGATTAAATACTGCAACTGCACCGTTATCCAATAAACCATTTGAATATAAAGAAGGTAACGTAGCAGTTAATACTCCAATGCCATTTTCTGCTAAGAAACCTGTACCTGTAAGTACAGGTAAAGTAAGAACAGCAGAAATTGCACTACCATTAAAAACTAAACTATCGATTGTAAAAAGAGGTAATGATCCGGTTACATTAATAGCACCGGACATATTCAATTCAGCTGTTAGATCGAATAAAGGTAGTGTACTAGCAGCATTTAATACTACTTGAGAATCTAATTGTGCTGCTATTGTTAATGGAGGTAATGGACTTATAACAGTTGAATTATTACCTGGAATAAGAAGCGCATTACTAGTAAATAAAGGAAGTGTTACATTTGTATCATGCCCAAGATCAATCTCGATCGTAAACATAGGTAACGTATTTATAACACTACTTACACTACCATTAAGAATTGTGCCATCTAATGTAAATAATGGAAAAGTATTAAAGTTTGGTGGTGTGTTTTCTTCTACACTAACTATTGTCATCGACGGCATTGTTGCCGCTACATGCATTACAGATTGTTGTGTAGTAGTAGAAGTTAGCGTTATTGGAATAGTTGCCGATAATTTACCTGAACGGTTTTCAGCTTGACCCGTTAGGGTCACAACAATTGCTTGTACTAAAGTTCCTTTAACAGGTTGAACGTTAGCAACACCTGTTAATATTAAAGGATGATTTGTCGATAATGTATTAGAAGCCTGGCCTTTATTCTCAACTTTACCAACAGCAGCAAGTGATATTGTAATAGGCTTATTAAGTAATGCGTTTTGACCGTAATTAGCTGCGCCTGCAAGAGTAACAAAAAATGATTTATCTAAAGTACCTATTCGTACAACATCACCAGCTGCTGCTAATGACACTGCAATAGTTGCGTCAACCGTTGCTTTAAGAGGTATTACATCAGCAACACCAACAAGTGTTACTATAATTGTTTCATCTAAAGTAACGTGTTGAAGATTTTTAACAAACGTATCTGATGTTACAACTATTGTTGCATCAAGCGTTGCAGTTTTAGCAACAGGTAATACCGCCACTTTACCTTCTGGCTGGTTTACAAAGTTTCTAAATAAATTAGCCATAAGGAACCGCCAACTTGCCACCAACTACTGAACCCGTAGTAGCACCAGTAAACCCTGTTTTAAATAAGATATAAGCCGCGTCATTGATAAGAACTATATCTATTACATCATTTGTACTAGGAGCTAAAAACCAGAGATCGCAACGTTCATTTATATTACCCATATAAGTATTAGCATCGAATTGCAGATTTTGAGGGTTCCCTCCAACAGAAATTGAATGCGCAAAAAATTGAGTATCTTGACCAATAAATTCTAAAGCAGTAGTACCGCCAAGACCAGTAAGTGCGTAAGAATCGCCGTCACTTTGAAAATTATCTCTTGCGGTATAACTCATATCTGCTTTAAAAGGCTCAAGAATAGTATTAGTATTATCTCTGCCTTCAAAAAAGTATAGAAACTGAGTAGCATCGGCATCGCCCCAAAGCAAGGCAGTAGATCCGACAAACCAATTTGGCATCCCTCCAGCGATATTGAGATTCGGCGCATCGCGTGTAATTTCGAAACAACCGATAGAACCATAAGATGGATCACCAGCCGCATCACCAAAAATACCGGTTGAACCTTCGTGCATAATAATAAAAAAAGTTTGGCGTGCTGCAATATGAAGTGTACCGCCGGGACTAACAAGAGTACCCATGCTGATTTTATCATTCAGCGGTGTTTCTTTTGTACCTGTATGTGCTATTTCATTCCATGATGCTGCAGCAGAAAGACGGATATAAATACTAGAAACACCATTAAGCGAAACAAATTTAAATACACCTGAATCATCGGCAATTTCTAATCGAAGAACTTTTTTAGTTGCAGATACATCATCAAATTTTACCCAAGGAGATGCAACAATAGAAATAATTTCAGTAAGTGATTGGTCACAAGAAGCAGACAAATTTGCTTTATTAGTTTCACCACCAAGAATTAAATAAACATCATTAAATATTTGAGAGAATGTAGCACCAGCAATATATTTATATTTGGTATACACTATGTACCTTCGTTTCTGAACAGAAATTTAGGTTGTCCTTTAGATGTAGAGATATTCCATTCAGGCCATATTAATCTAAGATCATTTGGTGTATCTAAAGTATGGAGAGTATCGCTTTCAAATCCTGCAACTATTCCAGCTTCCATCGAATAGATAGGACCGAGTGCAGAGGAACCAATAGGAGCACCAACGTCCTCGTATTTTTCAACATGAATTAGATTTAATGCATAAAAAGGATTACCTGCATTGTCATAAACAATAGCAGTTGATAAATTATCATATTCATTAGTAACATGTTCCCCGCGTGAACTTGTATTACCTATTCGAAGTGCTTTATTAATTAAATCAGTTGTACCGATATCATCAAGAATTCGAGGAATTCGTGCGTTAAATTGAGAAGTAAAAGAAGTTCCTGTATACCAACTATCAATTGTAGTTATAACAGGTACATACCCACTACCAACAGCAAGACACGGATGAGTTCTGGTTATTTCTAATGCCGCTAGTCCCATACTTGGTGCTATGCCTGTATATCCAGTATTTCGCCATGTAACATAACGATTAGTCGCGAATATATCAAATATCTGAACACCATCCCCCCAAGAAGAAATAGGCATACGAAAAGTTGAAATTTCGTCTGTTGTAGTTTCGTTTGTCGCTGTATTGGTCGTAGGATTCCAGTCTTCCATAACGGAAGAATCAATACGCATAATAGTTGATGCGCCTATAAAAAATCTTAGACGGAGATATTTGAATTGAGCTGGATCGCCATCACAGGCGGACCGCAATACCCATTCGTCCGCTGTGCCGGTGTCACTATCAAACATCTCCCAGCCAGCTGGGTATACACTAAAGATTTCAGTAGCGCCAGGAAGCGCTGCGATAAGATTATTCTTATCCGTTTCGCCTGTTAACAGTGCAACTATATCACTACCAAAATTTGCGGCTGTAGGCGAACCATTGGCTGCATACTTGCATCGCATTGCTTATACACTAAGGTCAAACTGTGTAATAGTAACTTGGTCAGCGATTGCAATTACGATAGTAGACAAATTTAAATCAGAACCGGAAGCTGCAACATCACCATCAATACGAACATCAGTAGCACTTGCACCACCACCATCTGTTGATTGCTTTAATCGAAACCATGTTGCAGTACCTGCAGCTGGTGCAGAAGTTTCTGTCCAAGGAGTATTTCCTACAATCGTACCGCCAGATGCTGCTATAAATGAATCAGCTACCAAAGTAAAATCTGCAAGTACAGTTCCTGTTGGAATATCATCAGCTGATGCAGGTCGAGTACCGTTTCGAATTTCGAGAATATCATTAGCTCCATCGAAAGCAGCATTAATACCGGAATCAAGCAATAAATTCGCTGCTCCAGTTGAAAGTCCAATAGCCATAATAAGTACCTCCTTATGCGGCAGGGAATGTAATAGCGAAAGTTGAGATAGTCTGAACTGCTGCACTCGCGATAAACGTATTACTCATATTCATGTTTGCACCTGAAGTAGCAATATTACCGTCGATACGAGAGTTAACAGTAGACAAAAGAGCTGGATTATCAATTGCTTCGTGTAAACGAAACCAACCAGCAGTACCTTCTGCAATAGCAGTACCTGACCATGTTTGAGCAGCAGCTTTTGAAATAACACCAGCTACCGGTGCGTCAAAAGAAACACCAATAGCAACACCGTCAGAAAAAATAGTTGCTAAAAGAGTACCGGTTGCAGCTTGATCAGCATCAGAAGGTTGAGATCCAGTGTAAATATTAATAAAGGATAAAGCAAATTCAGTTTGGAAGGAATTAGTTCCAAGTGCTGCTTGTCTATATCCGGTTGATAAACGCAAAGCCATAACAGCCTCCTAAGTTTGAATGATTGAAACAATATGGTTCTGCCCGTTCTCATTCCTATACATAGCAGAGCCAAGACTTCCTTGCGGTAGAGAAACAGATTTCTGTGTTACTCTATTAAGTTGCCCATTAGGAAGACCAACACAAAAACCTGCAGTAGTCGCCCAAATCGGCAATAATTCTGTTGATGCTCCATCACCAACTATACTCCCCTCTACATATGCCTTAGTACCTTCAATTACACCAACATTTGCTACTTTTAGCAAGTCTGCTTTTTTAGGTTCACGATTATTAAGATAGAAAATTTCATCGAGTGTTCCCACAAATAAACCGTTTTCAACTTTAGCAATCATAGTTATGGTATCAGGAAAGCGAAAATAATCTTTACCAAGACGAAGTTTGTAATATCCAAATACAGGCGTGTAATAAACTCGTTCTCCACAAGCATAATAATTTCGACCGGCGAATGTTTCTACGTCGTTAAAAGCCAAAGGAATAGAATAATCAAAAGTCCTGTCACCAAAATCACTCGTATCGAACACCAATTGTTGGGCAGTGGTTGTATTACATATTCCAACAGCAATGCCGTTAGAAAAGATAGCAGTATCAAGTATACAATTAATACGAAGTTTATTATGTGGTCCAAAACCATTTAATTGTGTATAAGTAGCGATCGAAGCAAAAGAGTCATCTAGTTGATGAACATCACCTGAACTATTAAGAGCTAGAACAATTTTATCTTCAGTACCAACAGCAACATAACTATCAGCAGTAACTAGTGTTTGGCCTGAACGTCTACGCGGTTTATTTGCACGCGTAATATCAACATTAGTTGCTTCTTTAAGACTACCAAATCCGACTTCTTGAGAAGCATTAACATTATCTAGACCGGCGAATTTTGCTACATCTAAGGTTGGATGAGTATCTCTAGCCATTTATAAACCGCCATATCTAACTGTGCCTACTGTAGAACTAAACCGTTGACGGCGTAGTGCTGTTTTAACACGATCCATAAAATCTGTAGCTAAAACAAAAGCAGCTTCAGAAAGTTGTTCATTAAATACATCAGCGTCATTCTTTTGATAGGCCAGGTATTTCATGTAATACATCAAACCACGTTGATACTCCACTTCTGTTATTTCGAAGGTAGCACTATCTTCTGTAATATCCAAAAGAGGTAAGCGATAAACAAATAAATTAAGAGTGTCATTAACAACGGGGATAGCAACTAAACGTCCTTTGTCTTTTTCTAAATCTGTAATAATAATAGTTGGAGTCCCTGTTGCGTTTTCCCAGTTAATAGGACTTGAAAAAGCAAAGTTATCATATGCATCACGCCCATAACCAGACTGATTAACATCTGCATATGTTCTGGGAATAACTTCAAGGCCGGCAGTAGCAAGGCGGGCTCCTCGAATCTTGGTGATTCGAGGATCTAAATTTATAAATTTTTGTGTAGCAACTACAGGAATATCAACTATTTCTGTAGTAGAAGCATCAGCAAAGTAATCAGTTACCCGGGCAAACTGTTTTATCGATTGATCCATATAACCGAATATTTCAGTATCTGTCCAAAGAGGATCATCGGCATCAGTATCCTCAATATCAGAACGAAAAAGATCAGCTATATCAGAAGGAGTCATTAAGTATTAGACGTTGCTGTAGAACCAGGATCTGGATCTTCCTGGTTATCATTAGATGGATGCAGTTTTTGTTGTCTGCGTATATTAAATAAATCCCATATTTTATTTCGTTCAGTAGAATCAATACGAAACTTAACCAGATCGGTAAATGCATCTACACGAGGAGCGCCATTACCACCGAATTTTTTACTATCGTTTTGTTCAACTAGATATTTACAGGCGTCTAGTAATATATTTTCACGTTCTTCGCCTTGTGGTTCTGATTGGGGAGTTGGGAAAGATGTTTTTTCTTCTGCTGAATAATTAGTTATATCTTCACCATCTTCTGATACACCACCCCATTTACGAACTTCTCCGTATAGAATAGGAGGTACATGCAGGAACTCATTTTTTTTAAACATGAGCGCATGACCGTGCCCTTGTACGGTAAAATCACGATTCATTTTAAATTTCATAATACTTTCTCCTCTCAAAAAATAAATGATGGGGCCTTACGACCCCATCGCGTCGATTAGACAGGTTGAACTTCGTTAGCCTTACCATCCATGATGTACTTAACCATTGCAAATCCTGCACCAGTTGTTGGCACTGCGCCAACTCCGGTCCATTCAATTGTAACAGTAGCTGCAGCTGTTAAAGCTGTAGAGTCCAAAGCAGTGGTAGTTTTAGTACCTAAACTTGAACCATTATCTGCAGCACCAAGAGTAATACCAGCACCTGCCATTTCGAGCAAGTCTGTAGTAGCACTATTGAATATTGTAGTAACAGTCAAAGTTGCTTCTAGAACACTAGCTCCAGCAGGAAGATCAATCGCAGGAAGCGCGACTCCTGAAGAACCAGCAAAATCCGCAAAACCAAAAGATAGTTTTGCAACTAGAGGGTATTGCCGTCCGCCGTCTTTAGTGATAGCCATGATTATCTACCTCCTTAAAGTGCGACGCTACAAGCGAGAACACCGAAATCTTCGGTAGTACCGCTGTAGATAGAGTGAAACTGGGGCTTCAAAAGACCACAGATTTTGCCAACCGAAATACCTTGCTGGTTGTCATAATCAAAGCCTTTCTCAATCCAGAATGGATCCCCGATATCTGCAAAACCCATCGCCTGGGCACCCGCCATAATAATACGGGATCCCTCGACTGCGCCACCGGCTCCATACTTAGAGCCTGCAAGAGCACCCTTTGTAGTAAAGACATGACGATATTCGAAGATATTCAGACCATCAACATGGATAACTGAAGTACCTTTAAACAGCGGGTTATTTGGAGAACGAGGTTGCGCATCTTTCCAGGCAGCGCGAAAGTCAGGATCTTTCTTGAGTCTCGCGATAGAAAGTGGAGCCATGAATACATTGTATTCTTCGGTTCCGGCTTCCCCGAGTATCGGGCGGATATAGTTATCAACCGCATATGCTTTCAGATCGACAAGCATATTATAAGTCGGCGTATCGGCAGCAACAACATCTGCTGTACCGTTCGAACCTGATGCGGCATCTTTCAATACACTTGCAGTACCGTCCCAACGAACCAAGCGGTTCACTGATGGGGCAGTTACATCGGCAGCGTAATCCAGGTTTGCTAGGTCGGAACCTACACGGGTTGCGCCATCGTTGGCAGATGTATATGGGATACCAGATAAGGTAAGGAACGCCATCTGATCTAAGCGGTCAGCTAACCAGTAGGCTAGAACATTACGAGAGTTCTCGCGGAATGTAACGACTGACTTCTGATCGGCAATGCGACCTTCGTGTCGGTTAGCGTGACGTAGCTGATCAATTCGAATAACTTGATCAAAGCTTTTCATCGCTTCTTCGTTACCTTCCAGAGTACGATCTCCTGCAGTACCGTCGCCTTCAAGGTCGGATACGAGCGTAAGAACTGCTCGTGCGCCTTTATGGGACTTCGTTAACTCTGTGACTCTCTGAATCATCGCGGTATTGCTAGTACCAAGAAAGCGATTCAGAAACATCCAGTTTCGAGCAGCACGCCAAATATCACGTTGCCAGATGGTAAGCTGCTCCGTAGTCAGAAGTCCAAAGTTTGTCAAAGACATTATGGAATCTCCTAAGAAAGGAAGTTAAAATAAAGTACACTTTATTTTAAAGTGCACTCAAGCTTTATACCATCAGCGTATCGTGCTGAAAACCGAAATCGACTCTGATAACGTTGTTCGATAAACGACCTGTTTTCGACACAGGTAAGCGATAATAGAGTTATATGCTAAGAAATAAGTATTGTCAATAAAACTAAGTCGTTATGTTTACAGAACAAGTTAATTTTGTTGACAAAAAAAGGGCTGGGAAAAATCCCAGCCCTAATTTTGGGCACATAAACAAGGGGTTAATTTGTTTAATAAACAATATTATACTTAAATAGCATCTCCTCTCAAGCGTTTTAACGTACTCTCTGGTATTGCATCGAACTCCTCCATAGTCATTTCACTGACTGCACTAGCATCTTCGACATCACCCCCTCTGTCTGAATTTTCTCCTTTATCACCAGTATCCGGTGGAATCTGATCTGCTGCTTTTAGATTCTTTTTAATGTCGGTTACTTTCGGATCAGGTTTTTCACCTGTAGGTGTGGTAGCTGGTAAAACTAATTTTGCAGCTTTACGCATAGCCTGAGCCGGTGAATATTTACCTCCTAATACAAGACCTTGTTGAATATCCAATATCTCGCTAATAACAGTCTGGTCATAATCTTCGTGGTCTTCGTTAAGAAAAGCATGAGTTTCTTCCAGTTCATCAACAACTGTATCCAGTTGAATCTGTTCACGCGCCTGTTTACCAGCCGCTGTTGAAGTTGAAGTAGCTATCTCCTGATTAAACTCGCGCTCAAGTATTCGTTGTTCCTTACCTAGCGCAACAACCTGATCAATATTGTTATCTGCCCGGGCTTCTTCAATCTTTCGATCGAGGGCGGATAACTGAGTATCAATATCAGGTGCATCGGGATCTTTAGTAGATGCAGCACGAAGCGAAGCGTTTTCTGTTTCCAGTTTATCGTTAAGTTCTTCAGCATTTTTAGCACGACTAGCTGCAGAGTCATAACGATGTTTTGGAATCATATGGGCAGCTTTTGCTGGATCGTCGTCTTTATCGTCGCCGTCTTTTTCGTCTCCGTCATCCTTTTTTTCAGCTTTTTTATCATCCTTTTTGCCGTCCGGTTCATCATCTTTCTTATCCTTATTATCTGATGCGTTTTTTTCTCTCGTGTCATCTTCTTCATGTACATCTCCACGATCTGCATCGTCGTCTTCATTTGATTCATCGAATAGATTAATCCAACCAGATATTAGATCTAGCAACCAGTCAGAAAAAGAAGGAGTTAATATTAAGTCATTCATGCTGTACCTCTCAGAGTTTTATTGCGTTTAAGTTTAGATGTCTTACTTTTCGGTTTAAGATCAGGAAGTGGCGTATTACGTGTACGTCCTCCAGCATTTTGTTGCTGCCGTCCGATAAAACGAAGAAGTTTTTCGCTTGAGCGACCAAGTTTTGAAGGATTACGTGCCATTATTTTGCTCCTGCTTTTGCTTTGGGTTTAGATGCTGCGGCTTTGATTTTCTTTTCTTCCAGTTCTTTGTTTTGAGCAAGCTCCAGTCCTTTCATTTCCTTGTTGTCTTCAAGCTCCTTAGCTTTAAGTAACAGGGTACGCCGCATTTCATCGCGTTTCAATCCAAGTTCACCTTGAACCTGCTCGCGCTTTAACAGGGTATCAACTTTAAATTTTTCAATATCAATAACATTAGCACTGTTATCACCTGATTCACCGGCTTCAGCGTTAGTCTTATTTGCCCGGGCTATTGTAAATTGAGTATCTGCTTTTTTAGCTTCGATTTCAGCTGCCAGGGCCTGAGCTTCCAGCTCCTTAATCTGAAGTTCAAGTTCTGCCAACTTCTGATCAATCTCGGAGGGATCAGTATCACCGGTTAATCGTTTGTTAGCTTCAATGATTTCTTCCTTGTTTGATAAATTTGAAGACTCGATAAGAACAGAATCAGGAATAGTAACTCCCATTTCGCGCATATCTTTTGCTTCCTGAAACTGAGTTTCACGATAACTATCTTTTGCAGGCGCGTCGGTAACAGTTACTTCATATTCACCAATCATCAGGTTATTAGATATTTCACCTGCTGCATTGCGCTGGTTGATAATTATTTCTTCTGATTTCGAATCAAGACTATTACCAGTTACACGAAAAATACGTTCTTCAGTATAGAACTCCTGAACAAGATCCAGTACACGCTTTGCAACAAGTCGTCTGGTTCGAGCCAGGTTAAAAAATGCCTTGGCCTGATTAACGCCGCCTGCTGCTTGTTTGGCTTGAATAGCTTTAGCAGCTACATCGGCGCGATCGAATCCTCGTAACGAATCCGATACACCGGACAGCTCTTTAATAAACTCGTCAGCTTTAAAAGCTAATCGATCAAGTCCTTGCGGAATCTGGTTTGGTTGGATCTTCTCAAGAGGCTCGGTACCCTTCTTCCTTACGAGAACAATCCCTGTTTCTGCTCCGCGTTGTTCCAGCTCATCAGGATCCATATTCATTAACTGGTCTTCTTCCATCTGCCAACCAGAGTTTGCCGTAGTATTTACTACGTGCAGTTCCTGAGAAGTTGTTTTGTTCAGAAAATCCTGAGAACTGATTAAGTTCTCAACCAGCCCGATAGTCTTCCCTTTATGGAAGATCGGAAAATATGGAACGACTGTAAAATGGTTAAAAGGACTCCAGTCGTCGTGGAATACATAGTTATCTGCAGTCACGAGCCATTTAATTTGTTTGACTTTTTTCTTAATCGTTCCCAAGTTATATTTTTGTATAACTTCGTTGATTCTTTCCTTTTCCCATTTTTCAGGAATAGGTCGCATATCACCATTTACCAGGTCGACGAAATGATCTACGACGCGAACATGACGATATTGTCTTTCTATTACACGTATATAACGACGATTATTCTGATCGGGATCTCCTGAGCCGGATACGGTTTGATTCAGTCCACGACCGCCAAAAGTGTTTTCAAGACTGTTGATTGAGTCGAGCCCATACTCGAAGTCACTACGACTTTTATTCCGTAACATGTCGGCGTCCGCCTGATTATATGTCACGGCGATGTCGTCCGGCGTCAGCCATTTGGTAATAAAAACTTCGTTCCAGTCATCGGGGTCATACGAATGTGCGTCGGGATCGATGACTACATTCTTGGAGTTTAGATTTCCTATCGACACTTCACCTCGCATCGCGTCGTCGAAACTTAGTCGTATATCCAAAAACCCCCTGGAAGAAATAATCCCTTCGTCAAATAATTCAGACTCGAGATGTTTCATATCCACATTGTTCATAATATGAATATAAAGTTTATTCAGTGCTTCAGATGTTTCAGGAACACCAGTAGCTGTTGGAATAAAGTTGATTGATGCCTGGTTCTGTAACTGCTCGCCCATGATGGTTAACAGCGTGCTAAATACTTTGTTAATTGTTAAAACCGGTTTGCCCTGTCTTTCGAGTCTCTGCTTAAAGATAGGACTCCATTGATTACCGTAGTAATAATCTTCGCAGAGTTTCGCTTTCCTTACAAAATCTAGATGACCGTTATCACGAGCATAGACATAATGATGCCAATTTTCTCTGGCGCGGGTAATATTAAGGGACATTATTTATTTTCCTTTGCTCTTTTGTGGAGATTGCGTATATTAAAATCACCTTTTAGAAAACTACCTTTAAGTTTTTTTCTTTTACCCATATTTGCAAAATTTTTGCTGGTATCAAGAAAAGTTTTTTTAGCAGAAGTAACAGCGTCACGTAATGTTTTCTGTATTTTAACATGTTGTTTCTTTTTTAAAAGAACCATACAAAAAAGTCCTACGCAGTCATTGGGTGGCGTTCGCCTTGAGTATACACTTTCAGACGATCGCGCCAACCTTTTAATTTCTTCATTTTCTTTCTTTTCGGCGGTGAAACATTAATAAACATACGTACTAACCATGCCATCGCATCAACCTGATCGTCGTGAACTCCCCCGGGGAACCTTAACATTTCATGCCGGCAGTCTTCGACCCACGGATTATTCTGTTCCGGTGGAAAAATAACTCGTCCTTGTTGCATCCGTCCTTGAAGTGGACGCGCACGCATTAATTTATCAGTTAACGGATTAAGTGTATTATCAAATGATGGGAACAGTCGGCGTTCATCCATTAACCTCCGTATATGCGGTCCAATTGCCAACTCCAACTGCCCCCTTTCTATTCCTACCACAACACTGCCAATTGTTTGTTCGTTATATTTCTCATAAGTATTGATAATTAATTCCGCGCTTTGGTGAGTCTCCCATTTTCCACGAAGTACTTCTAAAATGTGAATATTGTCATACTCATCCAACGCCCCTACAACGCCTACAGTAAAGTCATTTTGTTGCTTGAGTCCTACTGCCAGATCCCAGGCTATACAAATAGGCATCGCGGTCCAAGTTGGAAACTGCTGGTACCTGAACATACTCTTAGTAAAGTACATACCTTCTTCAGGTACAGGATTCTGCTGGTAAAGCGCACTCCAATGTCTCGGTTGAGTCACTCTCTTTATTTTCATCAATCGTGTGTAATCGAATCTTTCTGGATGCAACGCATCGTTTTTCTTTCGCAGGAACTTGGATTTGGGACTTGCTGGATCCGTAGTAACGGATCCATCCAAATTTAACCACTCATCATTTATAGCTATCGCCGGATATTCAATAATTTCCCACTGGTCTATTTCTCTCATTGCCTGTTCATATTTAGCTTTGACCTGTTTCGGATCCATTCCTTGCTCGGCCCACATAGTTTTTAACTCATCGGCTTCTTTTATCGCCTCGCGCATCTGGTTAATCATTCGACCGCTTAGATCGTCATCATGCCAGCGGGTTTGAATCACTAACACACCGCCAGATGGATCAAGTCTTGTGTAGGCCGTGCTTCCCCACCAATCCCAGGTGCTGTTCCGCGTAGTTTCTGAATCTGCTTCTTCCGCATCCTTAACTGGATCGTCTACAATAAATATATGCGCACCTTTACCAGTTATACCACCGCCGACACCGGCAGGAATGTATCCACCTTTCTGAGTAGTCGACCAGCCTTCAACATTTTCGTTGGTTCTGTCCAATTTCGTATTTGGAAACATGACCTGGTATTTTTTATCTCGTAAAAATGCCCGAACCATTCTCGAAAACTTCATAGGAAGACTAGATGCATAGGAAGCTGCAATTATTTCAAGATGAGGGTAGTGTCCAAGCGCCCAACCTGGAAAATGATGGCTTCCTATCGTACTTTTACCGTGTCGGGGAGGAACAAAGAGCATAAGCCGGGGTGATCTGCCTTCGATCACTGCTTTTAAGAACTTTGTAAGCCTGCGACAGATATCTTCGTGTACCCAACCAGCATTATAGTTAGGTTGGAACCTTTTTATGAATTCAACCAGCGATTTTTTAGCTAAAACACGATTTAAAAGCTCTTTCTCAATATCGCTTTTAGTTCTCCGCGTCTGTTTGGGTCGTTTGGTAGGATTAGTAAGAATTTGTTTCGCAGCTTCAGCTTCGAGCGCCTCAATCAGATCAACCTGCTTCTGTACGTGCTTTTCAGCAAGCCGGATCTTGATTTTCTGTTTAAGAGTTACAGGATTAGTAGCATATTTAGCCTGTAACTTATCATCACAGGGTATGCAATACTTCTTATAGGAACCTTTGTGCTGTTTCCTTCCATTCTTTTCTTCGTAAATAACCCAACGATGAAAAAATTGGGAAGTTTTTACCCTGTTACAGATTGAGCATGTGCTAGACATTGCCCCGAGCATCCCATCCAATTATTTCTCTATAATTACCTAAAGATTCCTCAAGCGTAGGGTTATTAATAGAAGCAGCTAATTTAGTTAAAGCACGACGTACATGAGATTCTAAAGTTGTTCCTGTACCATCGCAATTCATACAAGGGCGTGTAACTATTTCTTCATACTCAGCTCGAGTTGTATAATTTCGAATTATTCCTCCTGTTACCTTACCTGTACCGTCGCAAGTATCACACTCAAAAATTCCCGCGCTTTCCAGAATTTGTCGACGAAGAATTAACTCTCTAGTCTCATCTTCAAAACTATCAGGTAACTTTTGCATTAGTATCTTGGCGTTCTTGGTGTAGGACGTTTTCTACCTTTCTTTTTAGCCATGATGTACCTCTCTCATTTGAGCTTTTTTATGCGCGTGACGCATAATATGTTTATGACCATTTGCTTTATGCGGTAAACAACCTGCACGGGCGCTTTTAGGTTTACCGCGTTTATGATGCACTACCAAATTCTCCAGGCAAAATCATAACTCCGACACCTAACTTAGTATACCATTTAAACTTAATTTTCAGGGGGAAGTTCACTGAATTCAGCATCGATGTACGGTTGCTCCTTATCCAGCTCTAACAATAACTCCTCCTCACTCATTTCTTCCATCTGTTGTAAACGCTGAGTATGTTCAACCGATACGAGAACCTCCTTTTTCTCAGGTGCATAATAACCCTGCATCTTGTTAAATTCCTGCGCCCCGCGAATCATCGCAGTCGGGTCGCAAGTAAGCCGTGCTATTTCAACTGCATCCTCTACTACTTCCATTACCTTATCCCTTGTATATACAGCTTCCTTGCGGGTAATTTTAACATGCTTGGCAATTTGTTCCTGAACATAAGGATCTTCTTCCCATTTCAGGTAATCCCGTTTACTTTTATAACCAGCCTGCAAAGCAGCTTGCCTTGGTGTAAAACCAGTTATACGGAGATTAATATAATTCTCGATAGAAAAATCTATAGGATCTTCCTGAATAACTAAAGATGCGGCTCGTGACATAGATACTTTATAGACCTTTTTTCTTTTTAAATCAAGATGCAAAGGTGTGGGCCGGAGAGCCTGAGAGGAGTAGACTCCTCGACCCACGGTGTCTGGAGAAAAGGGTCAATCCCCGGACTTACAGAGATTAGCACAAAAGAGCAACGAAGTTACGTTGTTCTTTTTTTCTGTCCTGCGTATAACTTTAGTCGTAAAATTGTTATATAACAATTTTGTTATATTTTCATACCCCTAAACTAAAATAAAAACCTTATTTGCACATTTTCTGCAAAAACATAAAAAATAATTAGGGGTAAATAAAAAATAAAAAATTTTGAAAAAAGTTACGGCGTATGACGGACGAGGGGGTCTCCCTCGTTCCGAGAAGTGCACCCCCCACTTCGGATTCGGATTCGCTGCGAGACGTTAGGAGTCCCAGACTTCGATCACCAACAGCACTGCGCCTTATCGATACACTCATGCGTAGCTGTGTGTACCACGCCACCACGTACTTCGCCAAGTCGTGTCGCCTAAGTGTAACTTATAACTAATAGGATCATATCATGCCACTATCAACTGTAATTGTTCTTAACATATTCATGTACACCATCGTAGCCATCTACTTCGGTTGGTACGTAGTACCATTCATCATAGTCAATCATGCCCTCGGTTTCCTGATTGAATACATGCGCACTCGCCCTACTAGTACACCAGCAAAGCCTAGCTTACACCTAGTTAAGTAGCTTAAAGAGATAGAGCTTCGGCTCTATCTCTTTTTTTAATACTGTGTGTCGTGCGGAGTGCGCAAAAAGATAAAAAGGGCATATAGCACATATACCCTGTACCAATACCGTAAAGGCTAATGACGTAAAGTCGTGCCTATATTAGTGAAATTAGTCAATTCTGACTTTTTTGTTTTCTTTAACACTTTTGAGGTTTTCAAAATGGACAAAAAAAGAGTAAATGCATTAAACGTCGATGATATCACTGCTCGCACTAAGCGCGGTATAGCTTTATTAGATGCAGCACATGCTATCATCTTTACCGCTTGGTTCAACGACTACATATTAGACGTTGGACGCTCGCCTGGTAAATTCCTTAAAGACAATCATGTCGATGTTTTGGTTAAATTGATCGAAATTTATCATCTGCAAAAAGCATTAACCGCAGAAGAAACCTTCAATCGTAAAACATCTCCCTGGATCGTTCGTGTACGCGCTCGCGCAGCACGGATCCGCGTCGCACAACAGGAATTGCGCAAGCTCGCAATGGCTTCGGCTCCGATCGAAGCGATTAAAAACGCTAAACTGCGCATAAAGGCAGCGCAAGCGACTTAAAAAGACCGAAAAGCGTCGAACTCATCCCGGAGTCGACGCTTTTTCGTTGCGAGAGATCTCGAGCCCACAGCTAAAAACTCGGCATACCTGGTAAATGACTGATTTAGTTGCGTATTAAAAACATCCCTTCGATAACTAACTTGCGTTGATTTGCACCAGGAGAGCTCCTCTGAAATAAATACAAGTCGTGCCTATTTTATTGTCATTAACTTAAAAGGATAAAACAAAATGGGTACTGGAATCTTAACGCTTTCATTCTTATGCGCATTAGCTTTTATCATCATTTTGCATAAATGTGGTATTCGTAATTTTACAAAACACAGCATTGCAACTGATGTATTCATATCAGGACTATTAACCATTCTGTTCTTTGGAACATTTTCTGGAATGGTTACTGCCCTGATAGCAGGTATATTCGTTTCCTTATACTTGGTATTCGCCAAGTATGTTTGGGGAACTCAAAAGGGGAAAAAATCATGAAAGATGCAATCTTAGAGATATCTAATCTGATTAAGAATTACACATTCGGTCTTATGACCACGGAAGAATGTTGGCAAAAGATTGTTGACGTTATCAATAGCACAGTGATTGAAAAGGACGACAATCATGAGTAAGTATTATAAATCGTTTGAAGAACTCAAACTTGCTATTACGTTTGCTGATGGTGAGCCTGTCGATCTCATCGACGATGATAAAGACGCCACGGAAGACTACTCACGTAGATCTCGATTCGGGCGTAATCCCGAAAATAATGTTATTGAGTATCAACGGCGGGCTCATGATCACACTAATTTTGATGATTTCTGTGTAATCATCATTGGTTGTACGTGCAAAAAATCCTGATGAATCCATTCATGGAGAATCAAAATCACGCTCTATCCCTCAAGGTGATGATATATCAATGTATTAAATCATTGATCGCAAGGAGACTGCTCCGCATGGTAGCGTAAAAACCATAGGTAAATGTAGCCGAACTTACTAATATATGACGCTGGTTGGCTACCAGCACTCAACTAATCAACTAAACATATGAGGAAATACAAATGCATTTATTTGGCGAAACACCTGACGAACTCGCAGCTAAATCAACTTCGATTGAGCAACTATTCGTGTTCCACACCGCTGCGGATTGTATCCGCTACGGTGAAAAATCTGCTGCTTTCGCAGTAGATATGCCTGTTATCGATGTTGCCAAGTTTGCAACATACGCATACTCGGTAATCGTTCGTTTTGAAGATAACTTTTGTGAAAGTTATCAGGACGAACAAGGCACCTGGCAAACTCGCGGTAAGGGTCAATATTCCCTTACCACTCCGTTATATAACCGCTTAAAGAACCAGACTGATGCAGCTCTCGCATTCAGTAAAAACGTTTTCAAGACTGGTTCATTAACTACCGAGCGTTTACAGGAAGTTCTGGATTACGTCCAGGGTAAACGGCATACCGTTGTCGACGGTGTAAATACGATTATTCCGGTTGAACAAATCAATCCGGTATCATCCGAAGGCACCAAAGGTTTCAAGTTCTCCGAACAGGAAACCGGAATGAAAGAGTACATTTCATTCCAGACCAACGTTGCGATTGGGCAAGCCACTCGCATTTTCAAATCTACGAATACTCGTAATTTGAAAAAATCGAATCTTTCCGCCTCGATCATTGATGATCTCGTCAACCTGGAAATATTCGAACTAGGTAAAATGCCTGTTGATCCAACGCCGATCGACGGTGAAATTGTATCGTTCTTGACTGATACCACCGTCTATGAAGATACAGGACAGATCGAAGTTGATGAAACCGATCTGCACCTGTTGAAACAGGCACAAGTAAACCTTGCGCTCTGGTGGAACCTGTTCGATCGTCAATCCGACAAGAAAACACTTGTCGAAATTATGGTCACTGAAGCCAGGACTTTCATCGAGGAGAAACAGAAAAATCCGACTTCAGCTGGATTCATTCTCGCGGACGCAGTTTAGATCCCCAACGCCTGAACCTTCAGGCATTTGCAGGTGTAACAAATCTTAAAGGTTTGTTGCACCTGCTTTTTTAATGCACAGAGCCAGGCCCTAGTGGGGTTTAACTATGTTCAAATCAATTAAAATATGGTGGCTTAAGCGCCAAGCAAGACGCTGGTATCTTCTTGCTACAACCATTCCTGATTACATGGATTGTGGAATAACTATGGCTAAATATATTCGTCCAGAAATGTTACAAGCTGAATATGCTTATGATAATATAGCAGATAAATTAACAGCTTTAAACGAATCTATTCCAGAGTTTAGGTTTCATAAATCATGAGTTTCGTACCAGTAACACCAGCAGGATCAGTATGTGCTCACTTAGAATCAGATACTGAAGAAGAAGCATGGACAGCTTTAATGAAAGATGCTGCTCATATGCCATATCCAGATAAAGCTGCATTCATTAACCGTGGATATACTGTTGAAGCATGGGGAGAAAATAAAACTACCCTTGATGAATTACAAGATAAAGTATCTCTTGCTATGCAATCTGATTTAGAACATGGTGTTGCGTGGATGAACGAAGAAGCAGCTGCTAAATTCGCTAAAGAATATCCAAGCATCATCGAAGTCCTTGGTTGGATAGCTGAAATAGATGAGATAATAAAATGACAATTACCGGAACTGATTTATCAGAAGAACAAGAACAAGAACAATTCCATAAAGCTCTCAATTTACTCGAAGCAGCTAAAATACCTGTCAATACCCTGGTAGCTAGATTAATAATAATTCTAATCAAAAAACAACTATTAACAGAGACAGATATCCATTTTTTAGTCCAAAAAGACTGATTACGAGATTACACTTTTGAAATCAAAGTCGTAATCGATAAGTCATTGATTTCATTGACTCGATTACGGTTTATTACGAAAATCGGCCTTTTTCGGAAATTAGTAGGAGAGAGCCGGAAGTATAGCCAAGTATAAATAATAAAATATATACTTTTCATTTTATACCCAATATTCTATATATTGTAATAAGTGTAATAAAGTGTAATCCAAGTAGTAAAATCAATGACTTAACACTTTTTCAAAAGTGTAATTTATCGTAATAATTGATCTCAAAAGTGTAATCTTATTATTTGATTGATTTTTACCCAATTCAGTTTTATAATATTGACCATAAAAGTAGCATTTATAACTCGGGGTTAATTATGCAGAAAATACTGGTATATACACTAGCATCTTCTAATGGTGTGCACCTATCAAAAACCAAAACAACATCGTATCCATTAGTTAAAAATTTCAATTCTAAAGAACATACAATTACAACTCCGCAGCAGTTATTTAATGTCATAAATAAAGCTGCAGACACTGGGCATTGTCTCATTAAAGGTATGCTCACCAGGCAATTGAACGACGAAAGTAGAGCACGCTCTACAGATCCAGTTCTCCAAACTCAGTGGATAGTTTTCGATATTGACGGTGCACCATACAAATCACCGGAAGATTTCGTTCATGAGTTACCAAAAGAATTTCACGATGTTAGCTATACAACCCAGTATTCTGCATCACAAGGATTAAAGCCTGGTTTACGATGCCATCTCTTTTTTCTACTTAAAGAACCAGCTTACCCAGTTTATTTAAAAACATGGTTAAAACATCTTAATTTCAGTATTCCAACATTAACCAATGCATTAAAATTAACATCAACCAGCGTTGCTTTACTCTGGCCTCTAGATATCACAGTATGTCAGAACGATAAAATTATTTACGTTGCGAGCCCACAAGATCGAACCGACAAAAAAAGACCGAATCCCTGGGTTTCTTTTAGTAAGAAAAAGAACACACATGTTAAATTCGCCGGCATAAAATTCGACACAAATGAAACACGGTTAAACGAAAAGAAACACATAAATAGAATTAGAAAAGACCAGAATCTTTCGGTTAGAAAACAACTTAACATGAAGAAAATTGGTACCTTCGATGTCTTATCTAATCCAGGTGAATGCGTCGTAACCGGACATAAAATAGAAAGAGAATTTAATTACCTCAACCTAAATGGCGGTGACTCGTGGGGTTACTATCACGCAATTGGGAAGAATGAGATCTTATTTAATTTTAAAGGTGAACCCCTTTACTTAATTAAAGAACTCCTCCCTGAGTATTACAAACAAATAAACGAAGATAAAGATGTGCCCACAAACACCATCGAGTCAGAAGTAGATTCATCAGCATACAGATATCTAGCCTTCTGCGATGCAAAGACCGATGCATATTATAGAGGTACTTTCGACGAAGTAGAAAATTACCTCGAAATATTTAAAACAAACAGTTTAGTTAAGGTAAAGCATTTTTTAAAACAGCATGGTCAATACGTACCAGATTTTATTCCTGAGTACGACCTGATCTACGACTTTCATTCTGATATACTTGTCAATGAAAATGACAAGGTAATTAATTTATATCAAAAGACGGAGTACATGAAAAGTGCTACAAAACGAAGCACGCCACCCGCACTCATCAAGAGGTTAATCGAACATGTCGTCAATTACGATAGTACTGTATATAATCATCTTATTAATTGGCTCGCTTTTATTATACAGACTCGTAAACAAACTCGGACAGCCTGGGTATTTCATGGAACACAAGGCACCGGAAAAGGAGTCTTATTTAATAAAATTCTTCTCCCGATTTTAGGTAACGAGTATGTATTTAGAACGAAGCTTACAACTTTTGAAGCTGAATTTAATGGCTTTATGGAGCATTCACTCCTGGTCTTGGTCGATGAAACTCAGTTATCCGACCTCAAGCGTGCACCCCAGGCTATGGCAGCTATTAAACAGTATATATCAGACTCTAGTGTTAGCATTCGACGTATGCGGACAGATCCTTACATTGTCAATAATGTTTCCAATTTTATTTTTAACAGTAATAAGCACGACCCTATTCAAGTTGATGCGGAAGATCGTCGTTTCAATGTTGCCCCACGACAAGAAACTCCCCTCCTCCAAATCTTCACCGATGCACAAATAGATGAGTTATGTAGCAATGACAATATCCAAGCCTTTACGAATTACTTATCTAGTTACAAAATCAACAAACGGCAAGCATCGCGAGTTATCCAAACCAGTGAAAGGAAACGCCTCCAATCTCTTACTCAAGACGCTGCGGAAGAACTTGTCCAGTCACTCAAACAAGGAGACCTCGGATTCTTTGTTGACAATGCTCCAGACGCCGAAGACTCTGAAACTTTAAAGCTAAAGCTTAGACTTAGATCTTGTCGTAAATATGAAGAAATAATCAATGAGTGCATTGTAGGAGCGAAAACCGGTGCATATATAAGCCTGTCACGAACAGACTTGGAGGTATTATGCTATTACATTATTGGAGTGGAATATCCCACTCGACACAAATTTACAAAATACATTGGACATAAAGGACTTACGATCCAAGCTCTCAACATCAGTGGACATACTACGCGAGGGGTTAAAGACCTTAAATTCAACCCAGACAAAGGTGCTATCCAGAGATGGACTACCCGAAAAAACAAATCAGGAAAGAAAAAAAGCACGAGCAAAGTCGTTAGCATTAAATAGTTTTATTATTTATGGTGACTGGGTTAAACATACACATAGTAAAAACCATCAACCTGCACATCATAATAAATACCCTAATTGCATTTTTTGTGGTGATTTTTATATAACATATATGACGTTCAGTTATATGCATTATGGTATTGCCGGCTCTGACTGGGCATGTCAAAAATGTTTCAACATACTAAAAGAAAATGATCCACAAAAACAAAAAGAACTCTGGTTAACACGAAAAATTTTAGGTATTATATAAATACCGCCGACATTCTATTTCTTCGAGAGGAAATATTCATGGCAAAAACAATAGCTTCAAATATTGAAAAGAAAACAACCGGTACGCGCCTGGAAGAATTAGTAACCCATGCTGCAAGAAATTTAAATACCCTGGAAGATCTCAACGAAAGATTAAATCACATCATTGAAAGATCTGAAGGTGAAGGACATCCATCAGGAGATTATGCCGTTGAAGTTGATCCTTTAGGTTCAGTTAGCCAGCTGGCTCATATTTCAGACAAAACGAATTCAGTTATTGGTGAAATGGAACAACGTATTTCCTATATCGCCGGTATTATTTAATGAGCTGACATTATCAGCAGGTCCACTAGAACCTTATATAATGCTAGGAGAGAATACTCACCTGTTCTCTAACCAATTTAAGTTCGCTTAGTCATTATTCAGCCTACTCTCGAGCCGTAAGGCTCACCACTATGAATCGGCTGATTACACACTAAGTTTAGTTTGCTCGGTCATTAGACTCGTTACTCATCCGAAAATAGAACGGGTCAACTATACCGAGTTTGTTTTAAGTTTGTCTGGTCATAGAATAAACTACTACGCTTATAACGTCGTGGTCGTCGGTTCGAATCCGACCTCTGCTTTAGGGCAGAGTAGCTCAGTCTGGTAGAGCACGAAATTGTTTGTTCGTTATACCAGATTTATTTTTAAGTTTGCCTGGTCATACGTTTAGCTACTTGACACTTAATCAAAACCAGCTGGACCTTTACACCAGGACTTTTTAAGTTCGCCTAGTCATCAGGCTCGTTACTCGCCTATCTGAAAATACGGGCCGTATACACTAGGACTTTTTAGTTTGCTTGGTCATAAATAGAGTTACTCTCTGGTTCAACTCCAGATCAGCCTATAAAGCTGATCGGTATATACTCTGTTATTACACCAAGTTTTTTAACCGTGAGAGGAGAATAAAATGTATTCACAAGAATTCGTATCTTTAGTAATGGGTGATCGCAGCACCTATCCAATTCCATTCGATAAAAACGGTAGTGGTAAAACTTCAGTTGATACTGAAGCTAAACAATTACTGGATCATGGTTATACAATCTCCAATCTTATCGATCTTAAATCGTTGACACCTGAGCAGGTGGCAGAATTTTATACATCATTTAAACCAGAAACTAAATCTGGTTGGATTCTTCGCAAAGGTTTTGCAGACAGTAAAGAATTCAAAGAATATTCTGAAGAAGAATGGCGGGTAATCTTCGCTCAATATTCCCTGACTTATGGTTGGTCTGATACATACCAACGACACTATGGTAACGTCGCAACAGATGTTATCAGTGCTTACAATAATGAATATGTTGCCAAGATCGAACAGATCATGCACGATTCTAAAACTATCACCGTGGGTTTCCGTAAAGATATAGTAAAACTTATCGCGGAAATCCTGCAATCTCCTGTTGTACTTCGTACACATCAAATTAAAACAATCGAAGCATGTCCACAAGATGTATTACTGGATGCTTTTGTTCGAGGTCCAATTACTATTCGTGAAACCTTAATTAAGGTTATCCAATTACTACGTACTTCTGGTGCTACTGGATTATTCAGGTTTCCTACTGATGTACTCAGATATATTCTGGCTGTACATGCTCGTGAACCATTTCAAGGTCAGATTACAAAACCTGATCTAAAGGAACGTAAAGTAACCATTCCTACCAAGGATCGTAAATTCTTGTTAAAAGAACTAGATGCTATGGGCACTGCTCGTTTTATCTGTGAAGACATGTTCACTTATGAATCTTATTGGAAATTAATGCATCGATATCTACGTTACGGCAAAGCAGTAAATGCTCGTAAACGTTTTCCAAATTATCATACTGCGATCGACTTATTGTATACAGGCGATCGTAGTTGGACATTTAACGGTCGTTATTCAGGAGCACTAGCTAATCTGGATTACGCAATGGCTTTAGCAATTGCTAAAGAACGTACAGGATTCTTGATGCGTAATTATATGAACTTTCTACGTTATCCTACCGGTACTAAAGTAGCTCAAGCGCAAAAAGATACAGTTGCATCTTTAAGTCCTATTGATGTAGCTTATGCGGGTGATGTAATCCTGACAGACAATATCAATTATTTTTATACAACTGAATTTGCAAACACAATAGCTGGTAGTAACACAAAACTAGCATTTCAATTACTTGAACAGTTGCAAAGCAAAAAGATTTTACGTGATCAGTCTGAACGTACAGTACAAGGTATTACCAAGTACTATTCAATTCCTATTCCTGGTGTTAAAAAACAAATAGCTAAGAAAGCAGCAGCTGTTATTCAAAGTGGTATTCGTCTGAAGTTACAAACACGTAACAGAAACGCCGGCATGGTTTATATTAGCCCAGAATTAGAAGATGCATCTCTACAATATTCTGGTCGTAAATCTACCGAAGTAAATTACTCCGGTACCATGTTGACACCCGGGTCTAAAATTGATATCCCCGACACAGAAATCCTACGAGTAGGCGTACTATGGAAAGGATCTAATTCAACTGACATTGATCATAACGCTACTTTGTTTATTGATAACAATAGACTTTCTGATGTATATTTTGGTAATCCTACCTATCACGATATCGTTAATTCATCTGGTGATATTACTACTTGTAATAATAATCACTTTTCAGCTGAATTTATTGATATCGATATGAAAGAAGCAATGAATAGTAAAATCACTTCTATTATTACTTCATTGATTTCTTATTCAGGTCATCCACGTACCATCGGTACGCTCGAATGTTATCTGTTTATTAAAGGAATAAACAAAACAGAACGTATTATCAAAAACAGAAAGTTTAATCTTGACCTAATGGATACCGATTACGCAACACGCCTGGATCCAGATAACGTCGAAGATTCTACCGATTATGTCGGATTTAATATCCAGTTAGACGAAGGCAAAATACAAGTATGTGCATATACAGCTCCAGAAGCTGGCGCATACGCTACCATTCGACAACGTGATTATACTCCTGAATTCCTGGAAGGTATCTTCGGTGCCGGTTATTCATTATATGATGCACTTCACCTGGCATTTGCTTCTGGTCAAATAACATTAGATGAAGACGAAGCTGATCTTGTCTTTGGACCAAATGGAATTGATCCAAGTACCGAACTGGAAACTATTCAAGGATATATTTTTTAGTGGTCAATTCAGAGGAGCAAATACTCATTGAACATGGTTACACTAATATACGTGATATCAATGGTATGGCTTGTGGAATTATGCGCTTTATTTTTACCTGCGGCGTCTGCTATGGGTTAGATGAATTTGGTTATGTCGGACGTTATTGTTTCGACACTCATAAAAATGCTGAATTATTTTTACGTGATTGGGATGGTTTAATTACACCTGTTGTTGGTGAGGATGGATGTACAGCACTCAAATGATTAAAAAAACTGAAATATTTATGTTAATTTTCGTAGTACTAGGAGCTATTGGTATAGCTTGGGGATTTCATACAGTAAATAATACTATCCAACAAGATGGTTTAAAAACTATTATTGACAGTATTTGGTGCGGTAAAAAAGGGTGTAATGACTAAACCTAGAAATTTTCCTTTACGTAAACTTAAACGTAAAGCTAAAGCTCAAAAATTTATTTTAACTGATAAAGAAATTCATCGAGCTCGATTTACTCGTACCAAAAAAAGAAGAATTAGTATATGAGCGAACCTCCAAGTTGGAGAGTATTAGGCAAAATGGCTTTTGAAACTCTTATGGGTATTGGTCTTGTAATAGGTATTATATCTATCATATACCAAATCTTTAAATAACAGGAGAAATTAATGAACGATACTGTAACAGTACCCGCATTTATTGCTTCACTTAAACGAAACAATAAACAAATTCGTGATGACCGTGCCGATTCCATTTCGGAAGACGCACAAATGTCGTATAAACGCCATGTCGAAGATCTCGAAATGTCAATCAAACGTATGCGTCGAGAACAGGAGAACATGCTTGACCTGTCTCCTGAAAACGCACAAAGCCTAATCCTGGGCAAAGATTTCGATTCAGCAACATATATCGACCGTGATTCAGCTTTAGGTCTTGATATTCGTAATGCTGAGATTAAACTCGAAATTGCAACAACCCGATATAATTACCTGTTTGGAGGTGAATGATGGGGGGTGGAACATATTCAACAACCAACGCAGCAGTAATGCGGGAATCAAAAGGTTCTTTTACCAACACAGTTGATCAAAACTTTACGCAACGACAAATTCATCACACGATGAACCCTGTCGATATCAGCCTGCGCGAAGCCAGGGATTCAGACGAGCACCCAAACTCGCTTGCCATCCTGTTAGGTCTTGACCTGACTGGTTCAATGGGGTCGATTCCTCAAATGCTGGTGCAGCACGGTTTACCCAGGATCATGGGTAAAATCATCCATAAGGGTGAACCCGACCCACAACTACTGTTCGTTGGTGTTGGCGACCATGAGGTCGATACCTCTCCGTTACAGGTCGGTCAATTTGAATCTAACGATGAAAAACTTGACCATTGGCTTGAAAACACGTTTCTGGAAGGTGGCGGCGGCGGTAATGCCGGCGAAAGCTACCTGTTAGCCTGGTACTTTGCAGCGCGCTATACTTCAATCGATTGTATGGAAAAACGAGGCCGCAAAGGTGTACTCATTACCATTGGTGATGAACCGACTCTGACCGAGCTGCCTGTGTCTGCACAAAGGGAACTGATGGGCAAAAACGGACAGTACAGCGCAGAAACAGCGGCTGGCTTACTCGAAGCTGCTCAGAAGTCCTGGGATGTCTATCACATACACCTACTATCAACGGGTGCAGGTGCGAGATTCAAAGACCACGCTCCATGGCAGCAGTTGTTGGGACCGAACTATCTGTCAGCACAGACTGCCGACGATGTTGCAGATACGGTTATCGCTATCATAGCTACTCATCCGGAAGCTCCTACAGCATCCATGATGGCGAAGGTGCCTGATACACATGACGCCGAAGAAGTTTTATGACCGACAGTGCTGTTATCGGCCTGGGATTTGGTGACGAGGGAAAAGGTTTAGTAACCAATTCTCTTTGTAACCATTACCCTGATGATAGTCTTGTTGTCCGCTATAGTGGCGGACAACAAGCTGGTCATACTGTAGTTTTCCCTAATGGCACACGCCATATATTTTCAAATTTTGGTAGTGGTTCTTCTCAAGAAGTCCCTACCTACTGGTCTAAGTTTTGTACTTTAGATCCTGATGGAATAGTTAAAGAACTTGGTGTCCTAGAAACTAAAGGAGTAAAACCAATTCTTCTTATAGATAGAGATTGTCCTATAACTACTCCGTTCGAAAAAAAAGCTAATACATTAAATAGTCAATACATATCAGATGGAACATGTGGTGCTGGTGTTGGTACAACATGGCAACGAGAAAAAGATCTTTTCTCTATAACAGCAAAAGATATGCTATATCCAAAAATATTAAAAATAAAATTAAAAATGCTTCAACGCTATTATGGATTTACTATACATGCAAATACATTAGCTACTTGGGTTTTTACTATTGAACATATGTTAGGACATGATCATATTAAAATAATAAGAGGTCTTCCTCTGGCTTATCATTATATCTTTGAAGGTTCACAAGGACTTATGTTAGATCAGGACATTGGATTTTATCCACATGTAACATGGGGTAACACCGGTACTAAAAATATATATCCGATGATTAGTAAACATCCTAATTTATATTTAGTTACTCGAGCATATCAAACTCGACATGGTAATGGTCCTATGACCAATGAAAGTTTACCAACTGATTTTAAACATTATCCTATGGAAACAAATATAGATCATCCTTATCAAGGTGAACTTCGAAAAACTATACTAGATGCTGATCTATTAAAATATGCTATAGATAGCGATAAAGGTATTAATACCAATCCAAGAAAAACATTAATTATTACCTGTTGTGATCAAATAGATGGGGAATTCAAATTTACTATGGATAATAAAATATGGCCTTTTACTAATATTAATAGATTCGCAGAAGTTTTAACTAAACATTTAGGCATACCAGAATATATTTTAATTGATAATCCGGCAGAGGTATTTATATGAACGTAAATAAAAATTCATGGCATTACCAATTTATTGCAGCTTCACCTTTTAATCCAGCTCAAAATATTTGTAAATATTTCTGGCAACCACCTGCAATTCTTGCTGTGTATTTTATAATAATATTTTTTATTATTGTTATAATTATCTTTACTCTCGCACCGTGGTTGTCTCTTGCTGTTGCATGGTATACCGGTGATCCTATTTTATGGTTATTGGGAATCAGTAAGGTATCTCTTATGCTACAATTTTTAGCTGTTGCTTTTTTCGGAGGCTGTTATTTATGGGATAAATATTGGGAATGGCGAGCTGACCAACCTATCTCTATAGCACCACCTAAACCACCAGGAATAATAAAAACATATTATAGAGCATGGAAAGCTAAGTACTGTCCAACACTTGAATTTATTTATATAAAAAATGACTAAACTATTAGATCCACCTGATTTTGAACAGTGTCAAACAATGGTTCATAATGGATGTGGTCCTTTTTCAATGGGTGGTATATCTCGATATGATCGTTGTAGCCACCCACCTAAATATATAATACATGAAATAAAACCTGGTGAAGATGGACTACGAGGTTCTATGTCTTTATGTACATTCCATAAAGATAAATTTTTAATTGAAATGAAAGATAAAATAATTAATTATAAATTTACACAAATATTGTGAGAATAAATCATGAATGAAGAACTTCAAAATGCAGTACAACAATTAATTAGTAAATCACTTGATGGTATAGATACCACTACTGTTTTTCTTAATGATCAATTACCTATATATGTTCAACAATTATTACTTTGGTATGGTTTTTATTATTTTATTCTGTTTTTATTAACAATAACATTTACTTGTGTAGCAATTAAGTGTATTAAAACATCTTTGGCTGCTCCTTGGGAATATGAAGATTTTCGTATGGAAAACGGAGGTTGTGCAATTATAGCTTTTGTTTCTATAATAATAGCATCTACAACTATGAATTTAACATGGTTACAAATTTGGATAGCACCTAAAGTATGGTTAGTTGAATACGCAAGGAGTTTAACCTAATGAATTTTTTAACTACTATACAAATAACTCTTTCTTGTTATTTTACAGTTGCTCTTTGTTATGCCTTTATTATGATCACAGATAATCCGCCTGAGTGGGGTAAAATCCTTTTCGGTACTTTAGTAATAATTAGTATTCCAGGTGCTATTGTTGGAACTTATATGACTATTTGGTTATGGAAGTAACTTTTGAAAAAGTACGAGAAGGAGACGAAGTACTTAGATTATTAGCCGGTCAAATTCCAGTAAGATTAAAAGTAACAAGAATAACAGAAGAATTAATAATCTGTGGACCCTGGAAATTTGATAGAATTACTGGTATAGAAATTGACGAAGATATACCAATACCAATCTCTCATTTAACCTGGAATAATTGATGCAAATCTTTAAATTAATTCTTACTATAATTATTGCTGCAGCTGCTATTAAGAACCTTGCTGCTCCTTTACAGAAGAAAAAAAAGAGTATTAAACCATGATGTTTTTTAGTACAATGGCTGTCGAGGCGGCTCCCAGTGGGAGTCCTAACTCCTAACTGGCAGGGTTCGATTCCCTGGATGGCCTTTAAAATGCGTACTTAGATCCCTAATCATCATGACCCTCCTTTGGATGGATATAAAGCCGAAAAGCACAGGCTTGGTTTCCAGGCAATTCTATTGAAACCTTAAGACACCATTATCCATCCATTTTAATTAGGAAATCCAAATGAAACGCAATCCATACCTTCGGGTAAAAATCAAAACCTTAGCTACTGAAGCTAAACACATTCGTAGTGAAGAAATTATTGCTCTCAAAGAAGGTAATTATTCTTTACTAAATAGTCTACATAACCATCGTACTCATATAGTACGACGAGAAGCACGAGCAACGCTACTCGCTTATCAATATCTTAGGGGATTCCCCTATACTATTGTAGAACCAGAACCAAAGAGTAATCCTTTTTGGGACGCTGTACATCGTATGGTTCATAAATATGGTGGGGGTAATTTCGATCATAAAAAATGGATCGAAGGTAAGAATTTTGTGAAGTCTGTAACTAAAATACCAGAGGCTCCACAGCAAGCTGCATAAATTATGTTGAAGTAGCTCAGGTGCACAGAGCGTCTAATCAATTTAATAGATAGATTAGGAGGTCGTTGGTTTAACTCCAACCTTCAACGCCATTTTTAAAAGATCACGCGTTTGTGGAGATGGGTCCTATCCACTCCTGGCGAAACTTCGTGGGTTCCAGGCCGGTTCTTTTATGTGGAGCTAGGCCAGATCCTGGTA
>Ga0164320_10000038_pt1 | contig 31845 bp, 26 predicted proteins | sample GuaBasSediGuay11_FD_113736 | JGI IMG/M metagenome (GOLD analysis project Ga0164320, IMG submission 113736) | Subseafloor sediment microbial communities from Guaymas Basin, Gulf of California, Mexico - Guay11, Core 4567-28, 0-3 cm | ecosystem: Environmental > Aquatic > Marine > Hydrothermal...
ACTGGATTGCTCTACCAGGTCCCATTTTGCTGTCCTCACGAACGCAAAACGTGGATTTGCTGGCACAGGCTCTACCAGGACCTGTGAAATGCACGTCGGCGCCAACGGGGTCATCTGTGCATCGTGGCTGTCATAGCGCATTAATACGTCTGAAATCATCGCGAGGTCCGCCAAGTCTCGAGCGAAAACCCCAATGGTATCCAGATGGCTCGACTGCTTTAGGACTCCATGGCGGGAAATTCGCGCAAAACTGGGTTTGAAGCCAAGGACGCCGCAATACGAAGCAGGGCGGATTAGCGATCCATTGGTCTGGGTTCCTACCGACAGCGGTACCATGGCTGCTGCCACAGCTGCTGCTGATCCGCTCGAGGACCCACCTGGTGTATGTTCGGTATTGTGGGGATTCCTGGTTTTACCAGGTGAATACACAGCCAGCTCGGTAGTCACAGTCTTACCCAGTATAATGGCTCCCGCTTCGCGTAACAGCGAAACCAGGGTTGCATCCTGTTCAGGCCTGCGACCCTGGTGTAAAACGGTGCCATATTCAGTCGGATAATCACTGGTATCGATAATGTCCTTGATGCCGACGGGTATACCGTGGAGCAGCCCAATCGGCAGTCCGCTGCTTCGAAATTTATCCGCCTGACGGGCATGATCGAGAGCCAGTTCTTTATCCAGGTGCGCCCAGGCTCCGATACTCTGTTCCAGCTCTTCTATGCGCTCGAAACAACCCTCGACCAGCTCTTCCGATGTTAAAATCCCTGCTTCAATTGCCACACCAGCATCACGGGCTGATAGTAACGCGGGGTTTTGTAGAGTCTGACTTTGCATATCCATCGATTTGAGAATTTTCGACTATCCAAAAAAATAAACAGGTAACCACAGCGCTATGCCGGGGAAGTTATATAACAACACCATCGAGAATATGATGATAGCCAGGTACGGCATAATTCCACGGAATATATCCATTAGCTGGATATACGGTGGCGCCACACCTTTCAGATAGTACGCGGCCATCGCCATCGGTGGCGTTAAAAATGATGTTTGTAAATTTAGCGCTACCAGGATTCCAAAAAACAACGGGTCTACCTGAAAGGTTTCTAGCATAGGCAAGAATATAGGCACAAATATAATGATTATTTCGGTCCATTCCAGTGGCCAGCCGAGCAGGAATATGATCGATTGAGCCATTATTAAAAAACCAACAGAACTCAGTTCCATTGTCAGCACCCAGTCTCTAATCAGATCATGCCCACCGAGATAAGAAAACACCGAGGCAAAGGTCCAGGAACCGACAAATAACCAGCAAACCATCGCCGAGGTTTTCGCTGTGAGGTAAACCGCCTGCTTTAATCGTTCCCAGCTGAGTGAACGATAGGCTGTCGCCAGCACCAGTCCTCCGAGTGCACCGACACCAGCAGCTTCGGCCGGTGTCGCCAGACCCATCAGAATGGCGCCTAATACGCTCATGATGAGCACGGCCAGGGGTATGAAAGAAGTTAATAGCTGCCACAGTATTTGCGTCATCGGTGGCACATCTTCCTCTTTTGGTTTCGGTGCCAGAGCCGGATTCAAAGTTGCTCTGCCTACCACGTACACCATATATAACCCGGCCAGCAACATGCCCGGAAACAACGCCGCTGCATAGAGGCGTAACGGCGATAGCTCGGCAATAGCCGAATAGACGATCAGCATGATCGAAGGTGGTATCAGGATACCGAGGCAACCGCCAGCGCAGATGACTCCGGAAGCAAAACTTTCGTCATACCCCGCCTTCAACATCGCCGGGAAGGCGAGCATGCCCATCAAGGTTACCACGGCGCCGATTATACCCGAGGCGGTAGCGAATATCGCACAGGTGAACAGTGCAGCTACAGCCATCGAACCTGGCAAGTTACGTGCGGCCAGCTGAATACTGAAAAACAGGCGATTGACTATATTGGCGCGTTCCACCACGTAGCCCATAAATAAAAATAACGGCACCGCAACCAAGACGTCATTCGACATGACCGAAAAAGTATTCTGCACAAACAGGTCGAATATGCGGTTATCGAATATAGTCTGCATTCGCAGTTCATCATAGTAGGCGTAATAGCCAAACCCGAGGCCCATCGCAATCAGTGTAAATGCGATAGGAAATCCGAGCATTACCATAAATATGAACAGGCCCAGCATCAGGACCGCAACATGCGGATCAGACATTGTCTTTCTCCTGATCGCGCAAATCCTGTTGCTCGTTCATCAACATGGTTTCGGTTTCCTGAACGTCGTGTAATCGGGGCGGCCATTCGCCGGTTTTAATACAGATTAAGCAACGCACTGCTTCCGCGATGCCCTGAAGTAATACCAGTACGCCGCCGATTGGAATCAGGGTTTTGAAAAAATAGATTTGTATACGCGACGGGCTACTCCAGCTCACTTCTTTATAAAACCAGGAATCGGAGGCAAAACCATAACCATAATAAATCAAGGCTAATGCTCCGGGCATCAGAAATAGGATATATAAAACGAAGTCAATTTTAGCCTGGGTTTTTTTGCTTAATAGTCGGTACAGGACGTCGCCTCTAACGTGGGCATCCTGCGACAATGCGTAAGCGCCGCTCATCATGAACAATGCGCCGTACATTTGTACGCTCATGTCGAACGCCCATAGCGTCGGGGCATTAAGCACGTAACGTACGAACACCTCGTAGCAGGTGGAAAAGGTTAAAATTACGATACACCACGCGAAAGCCTTGCCGCTCCAGGCGCTTAAGCTATCGATGAAGTGAAGAATTCGCGTCATAGCTGCACCTTGATAAACTGATATTCAGATCAATGTGGAAAAACATAAAAAGCGAGGGCGGTGTAGATACACCGCCCCTAGGTTTGCATTAATCAAGCTATTTTGGTTAATAAATTATCTAATAATCACTTACAGCTTGCCAAAGTAATGCTCATAAGCCAAGCGATAATTAGGCGAATTCTGCAGTGTATATGCACCATGGCGTTTCGCCCAGGCCATCTGTGAATCTATTACCTTCTTGAAAAACGGATCTGTTGCATTGATTCGCTTAACCACGGTATCCCAGGCCTGAAGCTGCTCATCCATTACGCTGTCAGGCGTGCGATAGACATTTACACCGTGCTTTTCCTTCAGAACAACCAGGTCCTGTGAATAACGTTCCATCGCTTTCCAGGCCATATCGGCAGATGCTGCCTCGGAGGCATATTCCAGAATTGCCTGGTGTTCCTTCGCCAGCTTGTCGAACAGGGTCTTGTTATAGATGATTTCGAAACACTCCTGTGACTGGTGGAAGCTGGCCAGGTGATAATGCTTGGAGACGTCCTGCATGCCGAAATCCTTGTCCGAGGACGGGTTGTTAAATTCGGCCGCGTCGATCAGGCCGCTTTTCATCGCCGGCTGGATTTCTCCGCCGGGTAGTTGCACCACCGACATACCCATTTCCTGCAGTACGTCTGCGGCCAGTCCGACGGTACGATACTTCAGGCCTTTCATCTGGCTGCTACTTTTGATTTGTTCCTTAAACCAGCCCAGCGGTTGAGCCGGCATCGGGCCGGTAAAGAAACCGACCAGATCGAGTCTCAGTTTGTCATGCATCAGTTCGTAATACAGGTCCCTACCACCACCGTACTGGATCCAGCCTATCAATTCATTGGCCGACCAGCCGAAGCAGGGGCCTGTTCCGAACAATGAGGCCACCGGACTTTTGGAATACCAGTAGGCTGTTACCATGTGAGCGCCATCCAGTACCCCTTTGTGCACTGCTGTCTGCATTTCGGCGGTTTTAACAACGGCACCGACACCGAGTAAATCAATTTTCAGCGATCCTCCTGACATTTCATTGACACGACGTACATAGTCCTGAGCATATTCCAGAAATATACCACCACCCCAGGCTGCCTGTACTTTAAGTACCACCGGTTTGGCGGCAATGGCGATCGAAGGTGCGGAGAGTGCGGCACCACCAGCGATGGCAGCGGCGCCAGTTTTTAGAAACTTACGACGAGATGCTTTTACTTCGGTCATTTTATTGTCCTCATTTATGGTTGATTTAAACCTGCGATTACTAAACTGGTTGAGCAATATGGTTTTGAAACAACGTAACTGACATTTATTAGATCGCAGTTTTTCCAGCCTTGTTTTCATTAGAGTTGACTGGAATTGTGACTATTAAAGCATAGTATCGAAGTATATTGTATACCAAACTAGAATATTTCGATATCAGTTGCACTATTGACAGCAATACTGGGTTATCCTTGTTGTTTATGCGACCCTGTCGACCGGTTCTTTGCCGTTAAATATCGCTATCAGATTGTCTATTGCTCTAAATCCCATCGCCTCCCGCGTTTCCCCGGTGGCACTACCAATATGGGGTAATAGAAATACGTTATCCAGGTGTCGGTATTCGGGATGAATAGCATCGGGTTCGCCATTAAAAACATCAAGCCCGGCTGCGGCAATTCGGCCAGATTTTAATGCCTCGATTAATGCTTCGTCATCGACAATTACGCCTCTTGAGGTATTAATTACTATCGCGTGGCCTGGCAATTTTGCAATTACCTGCTCGTTCAACAAGCCCCGGGTTTTCTCCGATGCCGGGCAGTTAATCGATAGTACATCGATCTCTGAGACCAGAGATTCGATCGTAGAGTGATAGATAGCGCCCTGTTCGTGGTTCGCATCCAGGGGTTTACGGTTGTGATAATGAATTTCCATATCAAATCCACGAGCGCGCCTGGCTACGACCTGGCCAACCCTGCCCATGCCGAGAATACCCAGGCGTTTACTAGATATCTGTTGGCCCACCATAAATGCCGGGCTCCAGTCTTTCCATTGCTGATTACGAATGAGCCGTTCGCCTTCGCTGGCACGGCGCGCGGCACCCAGCATTAATAGTATGGCTATTTCGGCGGTAGCGTCAGAGAGTACATCGGGTGTGTTGGTAACGATTATGTTTCGTTGTTTTGCTGCTTCGAGGTCAACATGGTCAACGCCGACTGAAAAATTGGCGATAGCCTTAATGCAATCAGGCAGCAGGGCAATGGTTTCGGCTGGAAATTTTTCAGTATGGCAGGGTAATATTGCATCGACCTTCGCGGCCAGTTGTAACAACTCGTCCCGGGTATATAGCTTGTCATCAGGGTTTAGAATTGTTTCGAAATTCTCACTCAGTCTTGCTTCGACCGAATCGGGTAACTTGCGTGTTACCAATACAAGGGGTTTTTTGGTCATATTACTACTATATTCTAGTTAATCCGATCAGATGTGATAATACTGACCGAAAATATAAACACATAGTCTCCGCTCGCGCAAGATTCCGACCGGTATAGGTACTAACTAATTGACATTTACAGGTTTCGGCAAGTTCAGGATAATAAGTGGTCTTTCCCTTTCAGGCAGATAAATGAGTCAATCAACTAACGGATTTCAGTGGCGATCGCAATCTGCGTTTGTCATTGTTGCAACGGGTGCGACGCTTAGCCTGAACGATATCCTCACCTTTCCGGTATTGGCGGGTCATAACGGTGGTGGCGCATTTTTGCTGCTCTACGCGGCATTTCTCCTCGTATTGGGATTACCATTGCTGATGGCTGAGCTTTTGATAGGGCGATTAGGTCGTTCCGATCCATCACGATCGTTTGAAATTCTCGCATCGCAGCAAAAGGCATCGATATACTGGAAGACGGTCGGATTTGTCTCATTGTTGGCTGCTTTTTTAATCGTCGCCACATTTAGCGTGATCGCGGGCTGGTCCCTTTCCTATGTATTCAAATCCGGACTGGGCATCTATAGCAGCCTGACAGCTGACAGTATCAACAGTTCGTTCAGCGATTTTCTGATGGATTCCGAGCGCATGATGTTATGGCACACATTGTTTGTCATATTGCTAATCGTCATCGGCGCGCAACATTTGCGTAAGGGGATTGAAAGAATTTCCTATGTACTGGTGCCGGGCATGGTACTGACATTAGTGATAGGGTTGATTATTGCTAGTAATTCGACTGGATTTCAGGAAAGTATTCGGTACCTGCTGCATGCAGATTTTTCTATGCTTGACGCCAATGCCCCTCTATTAGCTTTGCAAAGGGCTTTTTACACGCTGGCACTGGGTCTGGGCGCGATGATTATCTACGGGAGTTATTTACCCTCGAATGTTTCAATTGGTTATTCCGCGTTTCAGGTCATTGTGATTGATTTACTGTTTTCAATCATCGTTGGTTTAAGCATCAATGCCATGGTTTTTTCGACCGGGATACTGCCAGGGCTTGATAGTCAATACGCGTATCGCATTCTACCCGATGTGTTCAACCAGCATGCTTCGGGCCAGTTTTTCGCGGTATTGTTTTATTTGATGTTAACCCTGGCGGCTCTTACCACCTCGATCGCGTTGATGGAAGGGCCAGTCAGTTATATCCAGCGTAAATTTTCCTATAGCCGGATAAAATCTGTTGTATTGCTCGGTATGGCTATCTGGACTTTTGGCCTGGCTTCGATTTTTTCCTTCGGTGTCCTGAATGGTGACGGGCTTACGATCGTCCTGTTCTATGGTGGGGAAGCCATTCGCATTGTCTATAACGCCGGATTACATGACGTCATGGTGGCCATTTCCAGCCATGTCCTTCAACCACTGTCGGCGCTATTTCTATGTCTTTTTGTAGCCTGGGTGATACCGCGAGAAGTTAGTCACAGGGAGTTTGCCTTGCCGGGTAAGTACTGGTTCGAAATCTGGAACTATATTATTCGATACATCACACCGGTTTTATTGATGATTGTAGTACTCGGTTCTTTCGGAATAATTTGAACCATGACGATTATTAGTCGTAGTGCGCTGATGCCTTACGCGGCTCAAACCATGTACGATGTGGTAAACAATGTAGCCGAGTACCCTGAATTCCTGCCCTGGTGTGCGGATGCCAGAATACTGTCTCAGAGCGACACATTAATGGAGGCCTCGATATTGATGAAGAAAACCGGGGTAAACCACTGGTTCTCTACTCGAAACTCGTTGGTGAAGAATAAAAAAATTGAAATAAAGTTACTCGATGGACCCTTTAAGCGTCTCGAAGGCAGCTGGGAATTTACGGACTATGATGATCAGGGCTCAAGGATTAAACTTGATCTGGAATTTGAATTTCCCAACGGATTGGGAAAGATATTAATAGCACCGGTTTTTTCCCGAATCGCCAATACGATGGTCGATAGTTTCTGCACTCGTGCACACGAGATCAATAAATGTGAACCATAAAACGACGATCGAAATCGCCTATGCAACCCCCGAATTGCAAAAAATTATTGAATGTCAAGTTGACGCCGGCGTATCACCGAGGGAGGCTGTGAGGCAATCAGGCATCAATCGATATTTTGCTGAAATCGATCCTGATTCCTGCGATCTCGGTGTATTCGGTAAATCAGTCGCAGAAGATTACAAACTGGAAGATGGTGATCGAATCGAAATTTACCGCCCTTTAATCGCAGACCCGAAAGAAGTTCGCCGCCAGAGGGCAGCGAAAGGATTGAAAACCAAGAAGGGCGGCGGCGAGCTTGAAGGCTAAAACGCGGGATTTAATCTGAACTCAACTAACCACCGTTCAGCGAACCTTCGATCGAAGAAAGTTGATCCTGAGTAAAACGCAGGATCATGACTCGTTTATCTTTAAACTTTCCGTCGCCAGATTTGAAATAATAAATATAGTGCCAGACTTCGGGGTGGTAGGGGTCCGCAATGGCAGGCTCGCCGAGCAGGAATTCAACCTGTCGCGGAGTCATCCCGATTTCGAGTTGAGCTATAACCTCCGCATCAATCCTGTTACCCTGTGGGATATCTAACCGATAGACACAGGCTGACAACGCTACAATCGAAACCAGCATGGTCAAAAATACAAATAGGCGAAGATTCATTTATTGTTCGGGGTGAATGACGAGCGCCGATAATACTGGCCTGCCGATAAAGCTGCAATTCTTTAGAGTAATATTATTATGCAAACATCGGATATAAAAAATGCGGGTTTAAAACTCACCTTGCCACGAATGAAGATTCTGGAATTGCTTGAAAGCTCCGATGAAAGGCATCTGAAAGCTGAAGATATATACAAAAACCTGCTCGATTCGGGTGAGGAAATTGCCCTCGCTACTGTCTACCGTGTTTTAACCCAGTTTGAGACAGCCGGCCTGGTCACTCGCCACCACTTTGAGGGTGGGCACGCGGTTTTTGAGATTAATGATGGAGAGCATCACGATCATCTGGTCGATATCGCAAGTGGCAAGGTGGTAGAGTTTTATGACGAAGTCATAGAGCGACGCCAGAAAGAAATAGCCAGTCAATATAATTTTACCATCACCGAACACACGATGGTTTTATACGGTCGGTTTGACGACGAATCCAGCTAAGTAGCCAGCTTTTGTGCAATACGCCGGCTAACCCTGTTCGGCAATCATTTCGCTGGCATGGGCCCTGGTTTGTTCGGTAATGGTCATACCGCCGAGCATTCGTGCGATCTCTTCAAGTCGCTGTTCAGGGCTAAGCGCGGTCACCTGGGTAGTCGTACCAGTCAATTTTTGGGTTTTATCCACGCGAAAATGATGGTGTGCCTGCGACGCCACCTGCGCTAAATGGGTGACACAAAAAACCTGGCGATTTTCACCCAGCAAGCGAAGTTTTTTACCGATAATTTCTGCCACTCCGCCACCTACGCCACTATCGACCTCGTCAAATATGAGCGTTGGGATCCGCGATGATTCACACAGTATTACCTGTATCGCGAGGCTAATTCGAGATAACTCACCTCCAGAAGCTACCTTGCTTAAGGGTTTTAACGGTTGCCCCGGATTAGCACTGACCAGATAGCTGATGGTATTGATGCCGGATGACTTGAAACTGGATTCGCTATCCAGTTCATCAACCTGAATCGAAAATTGACCTCCCTGCATACTCAGTTGTTGCATCACCCGGGTTATTTGCGCGGATAGAGAAAGTGCGGTTTCCTGCCTCTTCGCAGACAACTGATTAGCAGAATTTAAATAAAGGCTTCTTTTTTGATCGAGCTCGCGTTGTAGCTTTTCTTCATTATCTTCGCTGTTTACCAGTGTCTCCAGCTCAGTATTGAGCTCCCGGGTCAGTTCTGGCAATTGTTCGACTGGCACGTGATGTTTCCGCGCCAAATCCTGTGTGCTGGCAATTCGTCGATTCAGCCAGTCGAGGCGCTCTGGTGCCTGATCTATTGAATCCTGATAGTCCCGAAGTTCGTTACTGGCTTCCTGTATCTGTATTAGCGCATTAGCAATTAGCTCATGACTGGTCGACAGGGCCTTATCGTGTACTAGCTGATCGCCCAGAGTTTGCTCGCAGTAGCTGAGTAAGCCCTGTACTGTATTATCGTCATTATCATAGAGTAAACCCAGAACATTGGAGGTGTTCTCGAGTAAATTTCCAGCATGTGACAGGCGCGTGTATTCGTTTTGAAGATTGTCTATCTCACCCTCGGCGAGATCTAAACTGGTCAGCTCCTGACAATACAGATTGAGTAAATCTATTCGTTGTTCGCGTTCAATTGAACCAAGTTTTAACTGCTCCAGCCTGTTTCTTATTGCCTGCCAGGCGTTATATTTCTGCCTGACGTCTGCCGTTAACTGGTTATCACCCATATAGGTATCGAGTAGTTGTTGCTGTGCCCTGGGTTTTAGTAATGACTGATGTTCGTGCTGCCCGTGTAGATCAAGCATTAACTGGCTCAAACTTTTAAGCTGAGAAAGCGGTGCCTTGTGGCCGTTGATAAAAGCCTTACTACGACCATTGGCGAATACCACGCGGCGAATAATACATTCGTGATCACTCGCCATTTCGTTATCCTGCAGCCACTTTCTTGCCAGCAGATGGTCACCCAGGTCAAAACTGACACAGATTTCAGCCTTTTCCTTATTTGCCATGACGTTATCGGTCTCGGCTCTGTCACCCGATATCAATTTGATGGCATCAAGCAGGATCGACTTTCCAGCACCAGTTTCGCCGGTCAGCGCGGATAAACCCCGGCCGAAATCAAGATTCAGTGAATCAATAATTGCAAAATTACTAATCTGTATTGATTCCAGCATCAGTAGTTGGTACTCCAGTAAAGTTTTGCCCTTAGAATTTCAAAATAATCATAGTTTTCGGGATGTAGTAAATTAATCGGCTGCGGGTAGCGTTTTATTCGGACGCGGTCATGGGCATCTATGATGGCCGCCGACTGACCATCGTAGTTAATCTGGGCAATCGATCCCGCTTCACTCAGGCGAATTTCGATTTCCTGATCGGCGGGTAGTACAATCGGCCTGTTACTCAGGGTGTGCGGGCATATCGGAACAATAGCCAGTGTTTCCAGCGATGGGTGCATGATCGGGCCACCTCCGGACAGTGCGTAGGCGGTTGAACCTGTCGGTGTGGTAACAATCACCCCATCGGCACGCTGTTTGTGGATTAAATTGCCGTCGCTGTAGACCTCGTATTCGATCATGCTCAACGATTCATGGCTGTGCAATATAATATCGTTGATTGCTATATTTTTAGATGAGCTGCGATTTGGACCCTCAATTTCGCCCTCAATAAAAAATCTGCTTTCGACGGTGTACCTGCCGGCAATCACCGCGCTCAGATGTTGCTCGAAATCGCTGACCGACACATCGGCTAAAAAGCCGAGTCGCCCCAGATTAATGCCTAGCAGCGGAATTTTCTTGTCGACCAGGGCCCTAGCAGCAGTCAGTAGAGTGCCGTCTCCGCCCAGCGTAATAACCAGATCGCACTGTTCTACCAGCTCTGACATTGAAACAATCTGGATCGGCGCAATCGAAAAATCTGCATCCAGAGAATGCATCAGTACGTTGGCATGCTCGCCAAGCGCCGTGGTTACCATCTTCACCGTGGCGAGATGAGATTGCATATCCTGGCGAACTACCAGGCCAATGGTATTGAACTTTTGCTGCATGATTTTAGGGTGACTCTGAATATTAATGTCTTTTTTTGGCGATCTGGGAGTCCCGGCTTCACCACGGCTACGGGTTGCCGGCCCTCAGGAAAATTCTATTTTCGAAGATTAGCGTTAAATGATTTCCCGAATTTACAACCATTTGTCACAGATTAGCGCAAATTCACTAAAGATAATGTCAGTGCGTTCTTTACTGAAATCTATTTAAAGATACACTACCAGTTAATATGCAATATTTGCAATATAACAGACCCGATGGCTGAAAAATACGAACTTGATCAACGAGCGCAGTTTCTGCTGAAACAGCTAATCATCTCCTATACCCGGGATGCTCAACCCGTGGGTTCAAAAAACCTGGTGGAGTTATCCGGTCTTGATGTCAGTTCAGCCACCATTCGCAACATCATGGCAAGGCTGGAAGCCCTGGGCCTGGTTGATTCGCCGCACACCTCGGCGGGACGTATTCCAACCGAGGCAGGTTATCGCTTTTTTATCGATAGCCTGCTCGAGGTAAATGATCTTGGCAGATCCGCGAAAAAGGCAATTTCGGACAGCTTTAGCACCAACAAAACGTCCAACGACCTGATCCAGAGCGCAACGGATATACTTTCCAGTATCACCCATTTGACCGGTATCATCAGTTTGACCCATTCAGCACCCGCTGAAATTCGACATCTTGAATTCATGCGCCTGTCTGATCGCCGAATACTCGTGATTTTGGTAATAAACCAGGATGATGTCCATAACAAGGTCATTCAGGTAGACCGCGATTATACGGATATCGAGTTAAATCAGGCAGCCCAGACATTGTCTCGCTATCTTATTGGTCGGGATTTTCGCAGCGCTCGAGATCAGTTACTGAACGAATTGTCGGAACTCAGGGGTGATGTTAATAGCATTATGGAATCTGTACTGAAAGCGATGGAAGAGGTATGCAGCGACAGTATTCATGACGATCTGGTAACCAGTGGTGAGTCTAATCTATTACAATATGCAGAGCTCTCCGACATCAAAAAATTACGAAACCTGTTTGATGTATTTAATCAGAAGACCGATCTACTCAAATTACTCGATGGCTGTACTTCGGCGGACGGTGTCGAAATATTTATTGGCAGTGAGTCGGGATATTCGGTGTTAAGTGATTGCAGCGTGCTTGGCGCACCTTATCAAATTGATGGTCAGGTGGTCGGCGTGCTCGGTGTCATAGGACCTACCCGAATAGCGTATGAACAGGTAATACCGGTAGTAGATGTCACAGCAAAATTATTAAGTTCCGCCTTGAATACACAGAAATAATCCTTACATTTCAAAAAACCTTAGCATCATCCGAAGGCAAGCCTGGCAGCAGAGGGTTGTCAGTAAAATAGTGGAGTTAATGTATGTCATCTGAACAACATCAGATAAAACAAAAGAAAAAAGCCCGCACCGTAAAAGTTGACAGTGCTAACGACGGTACTTCGAGTGACCTAAGTGAGGTTGCAGGTAAGGTCGATAGTAGCGATCAGGCCGGAGCTGAAACCGAATCCGAGACTGAAAATAGCGAAGAGAATATTGAGCAACAACTGCTCGAAGCTCAGGCAACGATCAAGGAATACTGGGATCAGATCATACGTTTAAAAGCTGAGATGGAAAATAGTGTCAAGCGTGCGAGTAGAGATATCGAAAATGCGCACAAGTTTGCAGTGCGCAATTTCGCTGAGTCTTTACTACCTGTTCTGGACAGCATGGAGTTGGGGCAGCTGGCGGCAGAAGGCGATAAGGCGAACCTGTCGAGTATCGTCGAGGGCTCACAAATGACCATGTCGATGTTTGTCCAGGCACTGGAAAAACATGGGCTGAAGCAGATAGACCCGCTCGGGGAATCATTTGATCCGGACCAGCACCAGGCGATTAGCATGATTGACGATGAAAATGCCAAATCAAATACCGTAATCAGTGTCATGCAAAAAGGATTCTTATTGAATGACAGACTGATCAGGCCGGCCATGGTTGTGGTTGCCAAATAAATTGATTAACCCGGCGGGCCAGCAGGTTGCCGGATTAGATCCATTTATTTAACTTTGGGAACCTCTGATTAATTCTGGGTGAATCGGGTTGTGGTTCAAAATGCCGGAGCGCCGGACCGTTCAGTTCAAGGCGTGGAACGCAAGCAATAGCAAGGCTATTGCTAAGTTTCACAACACAGAAATTGGTCATTTTGGGCACAACACGTTCATTCATGAATTGATCAGAGGGTCCGCTATATATAGTAATGACTTGAAAGCGGGGAATTGATCCTTACATCAGTACTAAGTTAAACCAACAGATTACTTGGAGTATTTAAATGGGCAGATATATTGGAATTGACCTTGGCACTACCAACTCATGTGTGGCGGTGATGGAAGGCGGAAAGCCGAAGGTTATCGAAAACTCAGAAGGTGATAGAACAACCCCTTCGATCGTAGCATTTGGTAAGGACGATGAAATTCTTGTTGGACAGCCTGCAAAACGCCAGGCAGTCACTAACCCGAAAGATACACTGTATGCGGTAAAACGACTGATTGGTCGTCGCTACGACGAAAAAGCTGTGCAAAAGGACATCGATCTGGTGCCCTATACAATTGCTAAGGCCGACAATGGTGACGCCTGGGTGGAAGCCAGGGGCGAAAAGATGGCACCCCCCGAAATATCTGCTCGTGTACTCCAGAAAATGAAGAAAACTGCTGAAGATTACCTCGGCGAAGAGGTCACAGAAGCGGTCATTACGGTGCCTGCCTATTTCAACGATTCACAACGTCAGGCGACCAAGGATGCCGGTAAAATTGCTGGCCTCGAAGTCAAACGTATTATCAACGAACCAACCGCGGCCGCGCTGGCTTACGGGATGGATAAGGCAATCGGCGATAAGAAAATTGCGGTCTACGACCTCGGTGGCGGTACCTTCGATATTTCTATCATAGAGGTAGCTGAAATTGACGGCGAACATCAGTTTGAGGTGTTATCCACCAACGGTGATACTTTTCTCGGTGGTGAAGATTTCGATATGCGCCTGATCGACTATCTTGCTGACGGATTTAAAAAGGAACAGGGTATGGACTTGCGCGGAGATCCGCTGGCCATGCAACGCCTTAAAGAGGCAGCCGAGAAGGCGAAAATTGAATTGTCTTCGAGTCAGCAAACCGATGTGAACCTGCCTTATATTACCGCCGATGCATCGGGACCCAAGCACTTAAACCTGAAAATTACCCGTGCCAAGCTTGAATCCCTGGTTGATGATTTGATCGCACGGACGATAGATCCCCTGAAAGTGGCGCTCGAAGATGCCAGTCTATCGGTATCCGAGATCGACGATATTATCATGGTCGGTGGTCAAACCCGCATGCCGAAAGTACAGGATGTGGTGAAAAATTTCTTTGGCAAGGAGCCCCGACGAGATGTTAACCCAGACGAAGCAGTAGCCTGTGGTGCAGCCATTCAGGGCGGCGTATTGGGCGGTGACGTAAAAAATGTATTACTACTCGACGTCACGCCACTTTCGCTTGGTATCGAAACACTGGGCGGTGTAATGACCAAGTTGATCGAAAAAAATACTACGATCCCAACCAAGGCATCGCAGACCTTTTCGACTGCCGAGGATAATCAAAACGCAGTTACCGTGCATGTATTGCAGGGTGAACGCGAAGTCGCCACGGCCAATAAATCGCTGGGTCGATTTGATTTGTCTGAAATTCCGCCGGCACAACGTGGCGTGCCACAGATTGAGGTCACATTCGATATCGATGCTAACGGCATATTACATGTATCGGCAAAAGACAAGGCCACTGGTAAGGAACAGAAGATTGTGATTAAGGCTTCCAGCGGCCTGTCCGATGAAGAAGTCGAAGCAATGATTAAGGATGCAGAGGCCCATGCGGAGGAAGATCGCAAACATCGTGAGATGGTCGAGACTCGCAACCAGGCTGATGCAATGATCCACGCGACCGAAAAATCACTGGTCGATCTCGGTGACCAGGTTGAGGCAGAAGACAAGTCGAATATCGAAGCTGCTATCGTCGCATTGAAAACAGCCATGGAAAGTAACGATAAGGCTGATATTGAAAGCAAGACCCAGGTTTTGGCAGAAGCCTCAGGCAAACTGGCTGAGAAAGCCTATGCAGCGAATTCGGAAGATGGCCCTGGACCAGTCGATGCGAATGCTTCGGCAGAATCCGGTGATTCGAACGACGATGTGGTCGATGCAGAATTTGAGGAAGTAGATGACGATAAAAAATAATCCATAGGGATTTAGCTAACCCGGTCTGTAATTTACAGACCGGGTTTTTGTTATTCAGGCATAACCCGAACACCGCTCGATAGGGATGAATGCTATCGAGCCAATTGATAGATCAGAGGCATCAAAATCAAGAATCAAGTTTCCATTTACCATGTTTTGACCCTGATCTACGTTAGCCTGTTGCGACCTGCGGACTAAATCAATGGCGCAAAGAGACTATTACGAAGTACTCGGTAGTGAATCAACAGCTTCGGATGCTGACCTGAAAAAGGCCTTCCGGCGGCTTGCAATGAAGTACCATCCTGACAGAAATCCGGACGACGTGGAAACCGAGAGGCAGTTTAAAGAAGCCAAGGAAGCCTACGAGGTCCTGTCCAACCCGAACAAGCGTGCAGCTTATGATCAATTCGGTCATGCTGGTGTCGATCATTCCTCCGCTGGCGGTTTTAGTGGGGGTGGGTTTGGCGATGCTTTCAGTGATATCTTCGGTGATATATTTGGCGGTGGCGGCCGATCCCGGGTACGCAAAGGTGCTGATTTACAATATAACCTGGAGTTAGATCTCGAAGACGCTGTTGCTGGTACCACGGTTAAAATCAAGGTGCCGACCATGAAACACTGTACCAGTTGTGCCGGCAGCGGTGCTAAAGCGGGCAGTTCACCTGAGACTTGCAGTACCTGTGGTGGGCATGGGCAGGTGCGTATGCAGCAGGGTTTTTTCTCGGTTCAGCAAACCTGCCCCAAATGCAGGGGCGCTGGTACTACCATCAGTAATCCCTGCCATACCTGTCATGGCGCTGGACGTGTCAAGGAACATAAAACACTGTCGGTTGAAGTACCGGCCGGTGTTGATAGCGGCGATCGTATTCGTCTGGCCAGTGAAGGAGAAGTAGGTGAGGCAGGTGCACCCGCAGGTGATCTATTTGTGCAGATGCACATAAAACCGCACGCGATATTCGAACGCGATAATGCCGATCTCTACTGTGAGGTACCCATCAGCATAGTCACCGCATCGTTGGGAGGCGAACTCGAGGTTCCCAGTCTAAATGGTCGCCTGAATCTAAAAATTCCTGCGGGTACTCAATCGCATAAATCGTTTCGCATGCGTGGCAAAGGGGTAAAACCGGTTCGTGGCGGCCCGGTGGGTGACTTGATCTGCCAAATCCTGGTGGAAACCCCGGTGAAGCTCAATGCCGAGCAAAAAGATTTACTCGAACAGTTTGGCAAGCTAATGGGAAAATCGGCTAAAAAACACAGTCCGAATGAGAATTCATGGATGGATGGGATGAAGAAGTTTTTCGAGGAAATGAAATCATGATAAGGATTGCAGTAGCCGGGGCGGCAGGCCGTATGGGTAGAAACCTGGTGATTGCCTGCGCGGCGGGTGAACAAACCAGTCTGACCCAGGCGACAGAGAGTCCCGCTAATAGCCTGATTGGCTCTGATGCTGGTGTAGTGGCTGGAATCGAAGCGCAGGAGGTTCTAATCACTGACACTCTGGATGCCAGTAAATTTGATGTATTAATTGACTTTACTCATCCGACGGTAACGTCGAACCATGTCGATTACTGTTTGAAAAATAATAAAAAAATGGTAATTGGTACCACCGGTATGGACCAAAGCCTGGAGCAGAAAATGCGCCAGGCAGCTGAGACCATTGCCATCATGTATGCCCCAAATATGAGTGTCGGCGTGAACCTTTGCCTGCAGTTATTGGCAACAGCCGCCAGAGTCCTGGGCGACAGTGTCGATATTGAAATCATCGAGGCGCACCATCGGGATAAAATTGATGCGCCTTCTGGTACTGCACTAAAGATGGGAAAGGTCATTGCAGAAACACTGGGGCGCGATCTTGATAGCTGTGCGGTTTACGGGCGGGAAGGGCAAACCGGTGTCAGAGAACGCAACACTATAGGCTTTGAAACCATACGCGCCGGTGACATCGTAGGCGATCACACGGTTTTATTTGGCGGTGAAGGCGAGAGGATTGAAATAACGCACAAGGCGTCAAGCCGAATGACCTATGCCAACGGCGCTATTCGGGCCTGTCAGTGGTTACAGCAGAAGGATCGTGGTTTTTTCGGAATGCAGGATGTACTCGGTATTTAGCTCACCAGCCTCCCCGGGCAGTAATATTCACCGTCTCCGTGGTACCGGTGGGTTAACGCATTGTCACCAACTCTTCTGCACTGGTTGGATGAATCGCGACCGTATCGTCAAAATCCCTTTTGGTCGCACCCAGGCGCACCGCCACAGCAAATCCCTGTAGCATTTCATCGGCACCCGGCCCTATGATGTGACAACCAATCACTTTTTCCTGATCGCCGAGGCATACCAGCTTCATTGCGGTCTGTACAGGATGATCGCTAATCGAATTGTACATGGCGGTAAAGCTGGTTTGATACACCTTGATCTGATCGCCGTACAGCTTGATAGCTTCTGCTTCGCTCAGGCCCACGGTACCGATGGGAGGATGGCTGAAGACAACAGTAGCGATATTTTGATAGTCGAGATGTCGGTCCGTCTGATTATCGTATAGCCGGTCGGCCAGTCGTCGGCCGGCCGCGATTGCGACCGGTGTGAGCGGACTCCGCCCGGTAATATCACCGAGTGCAAATATATTTGCCTGGCTGGTATTTTGAAATAGGTCGGTCTTAACAAATCCACGCTCGTCAAGGTCCACACCCGAGTTCTCGATTTTTAACGAGCTGTGATCAGGGTAGCGACCAATGGCAAATAATATTTGGTCCAGGCCAGACTGTTTCGCACCATGCATATCCACCAGTTCCAGTGTACCATCCTCTAATCTTGTGATTTTCCGTATCTGGTTTTCTGTTTTTAGATCTACGCCTGAATCCAGCAATTGATCAAACAGGGTCTTACTCAGCATCGAATCGAAATTGCCCAGGACATGCGATTTTCGTAAATACATCGTGACTTCGCAGCCAAGCGCATTGAGCACTCCAGCCAGCTCCACGGCTATATAACCCGAGCCGGCGATTGCCACGCTATCGGGGCGTTTATTCAATGCGAAAAATCCATCCGAAGTGATCGCATGCTCGGCTCCGGGTATCTCGGGTCTGGCCGGAATAGTGCCGGTTGCAATAGCAATGTGTTTCGCGCGATAGACCTTACCATCGATTTCAATGCTATGTGGATCGACAAAGCTTGCCGAACCCTTGAACTCATCGATTCCGAGATCTTTGAGATAACCGTAATACCAGTTATTAATCCCGCTGATATAGGCTTCACGCCTGGTCACCAGGTGGGCCCAGTCAAAACCCTGATTTCTGACATTAAAACCGTAGCTATTCGCGTCATCGATAAGATGGGACAAATTGGCGCCGAGCCACATGATTTTTTTCGGTACACAGCCAACATTAACGCAGGTACCACCCATCTTGCCGTGCTCGACAACCGCACATTTTTTGCCGTAACTTGCTGCGCGCTCAACCACCGATAATCCACCACTACCAGCACCGAGTGCGATCAGATCATAATCGTAGGCATTACTCATGTTGTTTCCCGTTTCTAAAATCATTTAAAAACTCCATGATAAAGTGGAGTCTCAGAGGTTATAAGGACAAGTTTTCCGCTGGATGCCAGTATAACGGCAACAGCTGTATCGCAATCGCTGCATACATGTTGTCATTGATTATCGCGTGAAACTTCGTACAGATTGCTAACTTTATCACTTTATGTCTGAAAATTAATGCGTCGATATTGTTTTTTTGGCTTGCCGGTGATTAAATAAAACAGCGCTAATCGGTTATTTTTAAATGACTTGATTAACATGACTTGAAAATTAAATACGATCATATAAGGTCCTGGATGAGATTAATGCGGTTTTTGATTACCCACACGATAACGCTGGTACTGGGTGTCATGCTCGGAATTTACCTGTTACCCATACTGATAGCACCCGCAGGCCCCACTAGTGAAGAAGTTGAATCCTCTTCGCAACAGGCCTTCTACAAAACCAGATTCCACAAGAGTGTCCCGGGCAGCGATCTGATTCATTGGGGTGAAGGTGAGGTTTTCCTCAGTAAATCCAGCATTAGTCTTATGGGTTCTCTTGCACCCGGTCCTGATTACTTTTTATACCTGACTAAGAACCTGGTTGATACCGGGGATTCATTTCTGGCCATAAAGCAAGACTCGCTAAAGGTAGGCCCTATAAGAACCTTTGATAATTTTATTGTGCCACTTGATGAATCTGTTGATCTGGATCAGTACTCTGCCATTGTTGTCTGGTGTGAAACCTTCTCCCAGTTTATTACGTCTGCAAACTACCGGTAGCCCAGGCTGGTTTTAATTATATTTAAAAATTGAACGACGTACCCCCGTAGGCCTTGCTTTCGCCGGATTCAGTGTCGTAGGCTAAATCGATGAACAGGTCTGTTTTAACGAAGGATACTATCCTCCAACGAACACCAAGCCCGACACTGGTGCGCAAACTTGAGAAATCAACACCGTCCAGATTGTCGTATACATTGCCGATGTCGACAAACAGGCTGGTGCGAAAGCTCGGGTATTTGTCGAACCCTTTGATATATTCGAGATTGGTGAAGACTAATACATCACCAGAAAATGATTCTTTTTCCAGCCCCCGAATCGTATCGGCGCTGCCTATTTCGTAGTAGGGCTGGTCGAATGGGGCGTCGTGGGCATAGCCGGCAAACACTCGGCTATTGAAATTATCCAATGAATTAATTCGATAATAATGGCGAGCGTCAAGTTCGGTAATATTGGACCGGTAGTCGGATCCGAGGCTTTCCAGGCCCTGTTGATAGGTTAACGAATAATAACGCCCGTAACGCCGGTATTTTTCATGGTGTACAGCGTCGTACTCTATTTGCAGGCCAAGTCGATTAAAACGGCCTGCCTCCAGTTCATTGAGTGCCGGGGGGTAGGGCTCACGAAGATTAATATCCTGGTAAATTGCCGATGTCGTCAGGGTCAGCGGCTGCGAGGTAAACGAGGTGTGCCAGTCGCGCTCAATCGAAACCGAGAAAAAGTCTTCGTAAACGACATTAAAAAACCCCGCATCTTCAGTATTGGTGGTTGATTGACTGACACTGAAATGGTATTCGTAAGGTTTACTGTATTGAGGCAGTTCGTAGCTGATTCGGTAGCGCTTGCTGGTTTCCCCGGTGCTTAGGTCGGCCTTGTCAACTACTGCGCTCAGGGTCTGGTTAGCACCGTTCAGATTATGAACTTTCAATCGCAATCCTACCTTAACATCACCGTCGGTATTACGTCGCAGACTCGGCAGCAATAGCGTAAAGTACTTTTCCTCCAGGATAATATTGACTATTACGCGGCCATTTTCAGACTCCGCTTCTACTGATACCAGTTTAAAGAGTTCTATATCGAGGATATTTTGCCGGGCGAGATTAAGGATATCCTGGCTAAGAATTTGTCCGGCTTTTAGATCGGACCATTTGATGACTATATCTGTCCGGGTTTTACGATTACCCTGAACCCTGATTTCTGCGATCGGGTTTCCGAATAGTTGCTCATTTGCTGATACTGTTCCCAGGAACAGACCAGAAATTGCAAAACCGGGCAACAGAATCAGTAATTTAAAACAAAACCAGGTTGCTCTCGCAACCCGATTCCCGCGTCCGGAAAATGAACTATCGGGGCGAAAACTCTTCGTTGAATTTCGAGGAATCAGTTTATCGTCATTTAAAATTTGCAACAGGGTCTTTTCCAGCAGATTACTAGCCCTCCTTCAATGAGGACTCGTCCGTCGGCCCCCATAACATCCTGTCCAGCGTATCGACAGGGTTTGCAGCAATCACTTTATTGCCCTCGAAGTGGATTCCCTCCAATTTAAGTAGTTGTGACTGTTCTCGATATGATTCAGATCCATATTCAAATGCCAGAGTACGATCTGACCGCACCACGCGAAACCAGGGCAAAGGATCGGGGCAACGCCCCATGGCCTTGCTGACCATACGAGAATATCCGGGATATCCGGCTGCCCGTGCGATTTCGCCATAGGCCATTACCTGACCCATTGGGATACTGGAGACTACCTTCCAGATGCAGGGGTCAAACTTTGCCTGAAAGTTATTCATCGCCCCAGTGTACCCACTGCCAGCCCCGCTGAGAAGAAGGGCAGGCCAAACGCCTCGCTATCGATATCACCATTCATTATAATTTGCCATTTCAAATCACAATATTTGATATATTTGACATACTACAATGGAAATAAGACAGCTACAGTCCCTGATCAAACTGGTTGAATGTAATTTTAGCGTTACCAAGGCAGCCGATGAAATGTTTCTGGTGCAATCGGCAGTTTCCCAACATTTGAAGAAACTGGAACAGGAGTTAGGCGCTGAGTTGTTTGTTCGTCGGGGGAAAAGATTAACCGGTTTAACCCAAATGGGTAAGCAGGTTGCCGGTCATGCACGCGTGACACTGGCCGCAGTCAATAGCATTCGGGCCATCGGTCATGACCACATTAACCAGGACGAGGGCACACTGCGCATCGGTTCTACTCATACCCAGGCGCGATATGTATTGCCCCCGGTGATCAAGGCCTTTAACCATGCTTATCCGCGGGTAGAGCTACAGATCCATCAGGGTACTCCCAGGCAGCTGGTGCAATGGGCGATCAATGAGGAAATCGATTTATCTATCTGTACCGAGGAGCTGGCCGAATCGACGCAGCTAACCAATATCCCCTGTTATCGGTGGAATCGCAGTCTGATTACCCTTGCCGATCATCCATTGTTATCTATTGCAAAGTTGTCGCTGGCCGATTTATGCGACTATCCCCTGATCACTTATGTCTATGGATTTACCGGGCGCAGGACATTTAGCGATACTTTCACGAGGGCCAGCCTGAATCCTCATGTGGTACTCAGTGCGGCCGACACAAATATCATCAAAACTTATGTGCAGGAAGAAATGGGCGTAGGCATCATCGCCAGTATGGCGCTCGATGACAGGGAGGATGAAAATTTCATCAGTCGCGACGTGAGTCACCTGTTTCCCTGGGAAATCAGTCGTATCGCTTATATCAATGACAAATTCTTGCGCCAGTATGAAAAAACATTTATTGATCTTTTTCTGGATTATGTGAAGCGCTCGGAAGATAACAAGTTTCAGAGACTCGACTGATGTTATCCCGCTGGCTCTGAAAAATATTGCTAAATTCTTTTATCGACCCCTGATTTGAACAGGCATGCCAGCGGTTGCCGTGTATCTAATGATTGTCATATCACACCTGCTGCGTTAACGAGACTAATCGCCTTACCTCGGAAACAGCAACACTCATGGTTGGAAAATCAATCGTTTGCAGCGCGCTGAGCTCATTCAATATGTGATCATAGCGTTCCAGTGCTTCTGTCTGTTGCTCTTCCCACAGCAGCAGGGCTTTTGTGGTATGGCGTTTGTTATCAATCGAGTGCAGCACCATTTCGGTCAAATTACGCTGGTTGGCGTGCAGGTCATTAAGCATGTTGACGATCGCCAGGTGATTCCAGTGGGTTCGCACAATAGTCTCTGAAATGGCACCTCGTATCCAGTGTAATTGCAGGCGCTCCGACAGGGCGTAAAACAGTTTGGCAGTGTTTTCGGTACTGCTATCCAAGGTGCTCTTGATTTCGATAATATCGAATGCGGAGGCAAGCGTGGTTTTATCGGCCAGTTCCTGCGCCAGCGCGGCTGGTACCTTGTATTTGGCAAATAATTTACGCGCCGCGAGGTAATTTTTACGTGACTGACCTATGATCGCTTTTGGGATTACCTTCGTTAATATCTTGATTTCGGACTGGTAGCTTTCGATCAAATGGCTAACGTCAAAATTGGCGCTTTTATTGCGCAGTAACCAGCTTATTGAGCGCTCCAGCAAACCACTGACAGCTTGAAAGCAGTCGTACCGACATTGTTCCTGCACCACGTTATCCAGTTGTTCCAGCGCCAGCCATGTCTTGTTCAAATCGAAAATTTCGACACAAACAACGTAAGCCTTGGCAATATTTTCGATACTGGCGCCGGTTTCTTCCCGCATCCGAGAACCAAAACCGATACCGATGTTATTGGTGATCATATTGCTTAACAGCGTGGCGATGATTTCTTTGCGCAATGGATGTTGCAAAATTTCATCGGTGTAGAGTTCTTGCAGTTTACCGGGGAAATAATCCAGCAACAGGTGGTTATAACATTCTTCGGCCAGGGATGAAGATTTCAGCAGCGAATTTTTATAGGTTAATTTGCTGTACGAAAGCAGGATCGAGAGCTCGGGCCGAGTGAGTCCCTTGTTCTGGCCGATGCGCTCTACCACCTTTTCATCGTTGGGTAGATTTTCGAGTTTTCTATTTAAGATACCCACACGTTCCAGGTGACGCATGAAGCGGGCATGCTGGTGCATATTTTTGGCCGCGTGTTGGATGATGCTATCGATGATCTGGGTTTGGCGATAATTATTGGACAGGCAATGCAGGCCGACCTCGTCGGTCATTTCGGTTAACAGTTCGTTGCGCTGCTTTTGACTTAGACGACCCGACTTGACCATCTGGGATAGCAGTATCTTGATATTAACTTCATTGTCCGAGCAGTCGACCCCGGCTGAATTATCGATAGAGTCTGTATAAATCAGGCCACCATGCTGAGCGTATTCGATACGACCTCTCTGGGTTAGTCCCAGATTACCGCCTTCACCGATTGATTTGGCGCGTACCTGTTTGCCGTTAACCCGGATCTCATCATTATTTTTATCGGATACCGCGGCGTTAGTTTCCCCAGTCGCCTTAACATAGGTGCCGATGCCGCCATTCCAGATCAGATCAACCCGCATTTTCAATAGATAATTCAACAAAGCATTGGGGGTTAAATGGTCTTCGCTACAATCGATTAGCTGCTGCACTTCGGGGCTCAGGTCGATGCGCTTGGCCTTGCGTGAAAATACACCGCCACCCTTACTGATCAGGTCTTTGTTATAGTCACTCCAGGCCGAGCGCGGCAGTTTAAATAGTCGCTCGCGCTCGCGGTAACTCTTTTTCGTATCCGGACTAGGGTCGAGAAAAATATGCATGTGGTTAAAAGCTGCGACCAGTTGAATACAGGGTGATAACAGCATGCCATTGCCGAATACGTCTCCCGCCATATCACCAATTCCGAGGACGCTGAAGTTTTCAGTTTGAATGTCTTTACCGAGACCTCGAAAATGGCGCTTAACCGATTCCCAGGCACCGCGCGCGGTAATGCCCATTTTCTTGTGGTCGTAACCTTGTGAACCGCCCGAGGCGAATGCGTCATCGAGCCAGAAATTATGTTTCTCCGAGATAGCATTGGCAACGTCAGAAAAAGCTGCGGTGCCCTTGTCGGCCGCTACTACCAGGTAGGGGTCGCCGGTATCATGAATGGAGGTATTTTTTGGGTGGACAACTTCCTGATTCTCCATGTTATCGGTGAGTTCCAGCAGGGCATTGATATATAGCGAATAGCAGGCCTGTACCTCGGCATAAATTTCAGATGCCGGTAGCTGCGATATTTGTTTAGTGATAAAGCCACCCTTGGAACCCGCCGGAACGATGACCGCATTTTTAACCATTTGCGCCTTCATCAACCCCAGTACCTCGGTGCGATAATCTTCCTTACGGTCAGACCAGCGGATACCACCGCGGGCGACCAGACCGCCACGTAGGTGAATACCTTCAAATCGAGGTGAATAGACGAATATTTCAAATCGAGGGCTTGGTTTGGGTAATTTTTCAACCTGGCGCGAATCGAGTTTGAAACTAATACAATCGGCTTCATCTTCCAGATACTGGAAGTAATTGGTACGTACGGTCGACTGAATCAAGTTAACCATGCGCCTGAATATCAGGTCGTGATCGAGTGATTCAATATCGAGTAGCTTTTCATTGATCGTATCGATGATTTTCTGATAAGAATCGAGATCAGTTTTTTTCGGATCGAATTTGTGCAAAAAACATATCACCAGTAATAGCGTGATATCAGGATAAGCGTTCAGTGTTTCTCTAATGTAGGTGCGACTATGGGGAAAGCGGATCTGGTTCAAATAAACAACATAGGCCCGTATGATCTGAATATTCCTCGCCTTGATACAGGCGCTGAAGAGCAGGTGGTTGAAATCGTCATTTTCACTACGCTGGTTCCAGATGCTCTCGAACATACCACTGAAATAACGGGGTATTTTTTCAGGGTGTATATCACAGATAGACTCACCCCCATCGAGTGTGAAATGATGTATCCAGTATAATTTACTGGCCAGTCTGATTTTATAAGGTCGACCTATCAATACCTGTAGATTCATCGAATCGAAAATTGGCATCGACTGTGAAAGCGGAATTGAATCTTTTAAGGTATAAAGCTTAATCGAATATTTTTTACCTTCCCTGGCTATGGTTACCAGGCGAGCCTGCACGCGATTATTTTTATTGACTTCGGTCAATACGTCCAGATCGTAGAGTGCATCGGTAACCGCAAAATCTTCCTGATAATTGACCGAAAATGTCTCGTCGCTGACCTTTAATTTTTGTATCGCCGGGTTCTCGTCGACCTTTTCCGCCAGCTGCTGATACCAATTATTTTTCATTGTAGATTCCCTGTTGGGTGTGTGTCAGGTTGTCGCCTCAAGTGTACTAATTTGCCCTTGATTATGGCGGGATCAATTATATTCACGATGGCTCGCTATTATCCAGTCTAATCTGATTTCCTGTAAAAGTACCAGAGTTTATTTTTACATTATCCAGCTCAGTATTTAGAATAGGCTCTACTAACCGCGTAAAAGATGAAATGCCAAAATCCCGATTTGTGAATTCCCACTGGAAAGGTTGATGGATGCAGTAACGACAATTTTTATTATCGAACTAATGATGATCGAACCACCGGTAAAAACCTCACCATGAAAATTTCGGATTCTGATGTTATCCCCCGGCTAAATTCCGATGAGCTGCGGCAGAAAATTCGCAGTTATTATCTCGCGAACGAGGCTCGCGTGGTAAATCAACTGATCGACGCTGCAGATTTAACTTTCACCGAGCGGCAGTCAATTAGCCATTATGCTGCCGCGTTAATCAAAAAGGTCAGACAATCCAGTAGCCCCAGTATGATGGAAAATTTTCTGGCCGAGTATGGCTTGACCAGCAAAGAGGGTGTTGCCTTGATGTGCCTCGCGGAAGCCTTGCTGCGCGTACCCGATGCGCAAACCATTGACGAGCTGATTGAAGACAAAATATCGCATGGAAACTGGGGTAAACATCTGGGGCATTCCGAGTCCTCACTGGTTAACGCGTCCACCTGGGCCCTGTTACTGACCGGTAAAGTAATCGCGCCAGCCGATGAAAAAAAACTGAGGATAACACTTCAGGGTCTGGTCAAACGGATGGGCGAACCGCTGGTGCGTACCGCGGTTGCGCAGGCGATGAAGGAACTGGGACGCCATTTTGTGCTGGGAAGCTCGATACAAAAAGCCAGTCGCAGGGCAATCGAGCTCGAAACCCAGGGCTATACCTACTCTTATGACATGCTCGGTGAAGCGGCTCGTACAGAAGCCGACGCGCGTCGCTATCACCTCGCCTATTCAGATGCTATTACGGCCCTGGCACCGGCCTGCACAAACCAGGATATTCGTAATAACCCGGGAATTTCGGTGAAGTTATCTGCCTTGCACGCCCGTTATGAAATCGGTCAATTCGGGCGAGTAATGACCGAGCTGGTAGAACGCACAAGTTCCCTGGCAATACTGGCGAGATCCGCCAATATGGGCTTCAATATCGACGCCGAGGAAGCCGATCGTCTCGACATTTCTCTCGACGTCATAGAAGCAGTGCTAGCTAACCCTGCACTAAAAGGCTGGGATGGCTTTGGTGTAGTGGTGCAGGCGTTTGGAAGGCGCGCCAGCCACGTGCTTGACTGGTTGTATGACCTGGTGCAAAGACTCGATCGAAAAATCATGGTGCGCCTGGTGAAAGGTGCCTATTGGGATACCGAAATCAAACGTGCCCAGGTACTGGGCCTGGCTGATTACCCGGTGTTTACGCGAAAGGTGAATACCGATGTTTGCTATCTGGCCTGCGCAAAGAAACTATTCAGCATGACTGATCGAATCTATCCCCAGTTCGCCACCCATAATGCACACTCGGTAGCAGCGGTTTTACAATTGGCCGATGGTGAAGATAATTTCGAATTTCAACGGCTGCATGGTATGGGAGAGTCATTGCACGACTTCGTCATGCGCAATGAGAAGGTCCGGTGTCGAATCTATGCCCCGGTCGGCAAACATCAGGACCTGCTCGCCTACCTGGTGCGACGATTGCTTGAAAATGGCGCCAATAGTTCATTTGTGAACCAGATTGTCGATACCAGTATTGCGCCTGAAGCTATCGCCCGAGACCCTGTCGATCAGATCCGAGGGCAGGGCGGGGGCATTGCCAGTCCACTAATTGCTGCACCCGCGCGAATTTATGGCGATCAGCGTCGAAACTCGAAAGGCTGGGATATCACCGATTTGGAGCAAATACAGCAAATTCATCATAAACGGGAAGCTTTTCGAAATAATATCTGGCAAGCGGGTCCAATACTGGCCGGGACAGCGGCAGAGGGCACCAGTGTCGATGTTTATAATCCGGCAAATAGCGATGACCTGGTTGGTCAGGTGACTGAATCGACTGCTTCGGATATCGAGGCGGCGATTCAGCAGGCATCTGACGGATTTGCTGCCTGGGCTGAAACGCCGGTGCAAACCCGTGCCGATTGTCTGCGCAAGTTAGCTAATTTGTACGAATCAAATGCAGAGGAGCTGTTCGCCCTCGCTGCTCGCGAAGCGGGTAAAAACTGGCTCGATGCGGTGGGTGAGATTCGCGAGGCGGTCGATTTTGCATTATTTTATGCCAACGAGGCCGAACGGGTAGACACTGATGGCGTAGCAAGAGGTGTTATCGCTTGTATATCACCCTGGAATTTCCCACTGGCAATTTTCAGTGGCCAGATTCTCGCCGCGATAGCTGCAGGTAATTGCGTATTAGCCAAGCCAGCCGAGCAAACCAGCCTGATCGCTGCTCGCGCAGTTGAATTAATGCACGAGGCTGGAATACCAGCCACAGTGATTCAGTTACTACCCGGCACTGGGGCCAGCGTCGGTGCCGCACTGACCTCTGATCCACGCATTGCCGGTGTTTGCTTCACCGGTTCAACAGTCACTGCACATCTTATTAACCGCAACATGGCCCGATACCTGGCGCCCGATGCGCCACTGATTGCCGAAACCGGGGGACTCAATGCGATGATAGTCGATTCGTCCGCGTTACCGGAACAGGTAGTTCGTGATGTACTGGCATCAGCGTTTCAAAGCGCCGGGCAACGATGTTCGGCCCTGCGTATGCTGTATTTGCAGGCAGATGTTGCGGACAGGTTGCTCGAGATGTTGTTTGGTGCAATGGACGAGCTGTGTGTCGGTGACCCCTGGTTACTGGAGACCGACATTGGACCAGTCATAGATCAGGCGGCGAAAAGCAAAATCGAAGATCACTGCCGCGCTATGGACAAGAAAGGACAATTGATAAAACAGGTAGAAATCCCCGCTAACGGCCTGTTTGTCGCCCCGACTGTGATCAGGCTAAATGGCATCGAAGAACTGGATGAAGAAATTTTTGGACCCGTGCTTCACGTCGCAAGCTTCGAGGCTGATGAAATAGACCAGGTCGTTGATGCGGTAAATGCCAAGGGATTCGGATTGACTTTCGGCATCCATACCCGTATCGATACTCGTGTGGAGCAAATAGTCAAGCGTATCAAGGTTGGAAATATCTATGTCAATCGCAACCAGATCGGTGCGGTTGTTGGTTCACAGCCGTTTGGTGGTGAAGGATTATCCGGAACAGGTCCCAAGGCAGGAGGCCCAGCCTATGTACAGCGGTTTAGAATGAAACAAGCTCCGGCACAGGCATCGGAAATTGCGCGTGATATCGATAGCGGTGAATTACAGGGCCTGATTGATGACGTCAATCAATTACGGGGGTCGGTGATACAGCTGTCAGATGAAGCGATAGCAGGTCTGAACAGATCGTTGGGGATTAAGATGCAACCCAACCTCAAACAGGATATCGATGAGATGCCTGGCCCCACCGGTGAAGCCAATCGCCTGTCGACGCATGCGCGGGGCTTATTACTTTGCCTTGGCCCGACACTCGAGGCCGTACTGAAACAGGCTATCTCAGCCTTGGCGCAGGGTAACGCGGTTGTAATGGTTACACCCGGCATCGCCGAAGCCGTTGCTGTACTCAAAAAGCAAAAATTTCCTGCAGCGGGAGTTGAAGGCGGATTGACTTCTGAAGCATTGCGTGTGACTAGTGGTTTTGACGCGGTCTTATCTCAGGCCGATACCGAGTCCCTGCGAGCCTATCGGCTCGCACTTGCCGAACGGGAAGGTGTGTTGGTCCCATTGATTACCGAAGCCGATGCGCCAGAACGCCTGATCATAGAGCGGCATTTATGTATCGATACCACTGCGGCTGGCGGTAATGCAAGCCTGATTGCTGCCGGAAGCTAGCAATCAGGGCCAGGAATCAGGAAACTACTCGGTAAAACTCAGTGTGGTGGCACCTGGGGCAGGGTGGAATATGGCTGGTTTTAGACAGTTTCATGGTTTGCGCGCAACTTTTACAGCATAGCTTACCGGCGCTACAAACTTCACCAGTCCGATAGACTTCAGCCTGTTTGTTTTCGGCTTCAAAGCTTCGAAAATCGAGCCAGGTCTTATCGGCTGCGCGGGCTACCAGTTCTATAAATTTATCTTCCACCAGGGTGAGATCAAAGCTGAGCCAGTCTTTTAATTCTTTGCCCTGTTGGTTCAGAGTTTTATTCGCGCTTTTGATATCGCGCTTCAGGGCTTTACCCAGACGTTCCGCCTCTTCCTGTGATAGCTGGTGGATGTCGTGGGCCAGGGACTGTGCATTAAGTACCATTTCATCGATGGTAGGTTTAAGCGCTTCTTCGGCTTCGTGGATGGTCTGGCTAACGTTATCGATCATATGGTCGAATGCTTTGATTAGCTTCTTATTGTCGGATTTGATATCCATACGCCATTATTAACCTAATTCCTGTTTGAACTCAAGATTCTGTAATGCTATGTTCGCTGCCTGCCACATTGTGAGGGCAAGTTTACCACGAGCTAGATGAATGAATACTGCTGTTGAAAATCTTTCGGAAAATAACATTTTACGATGGTGGAACCGACTCAGCTCGCTGCCAGCCGGATCAATGCTGTTCAGTCGCTTTCTAGGCTGGTATGCACCCTATAGCGGCACGATCGGATCCAGGGTCGAAGAGTTGCGACCTGGCTTTGCGAAGGTTTCTCTGCGTGACCGTCGCAGTGTTCGTAACCACCTCAAGTCCATTCACGCAATCGCGTTGATGAATCTCGGTGAGATAACCACCGGCCTGGCTGTGCTGACCGCCTTACCATCGGATATGCGAGGAATCGTACTTGGCTTGCAGGCTGAATATTTGAAAAAATCGCGAGGAACATTAACTGCTAAAGCCAGATTTGAAATGCCAGCCCAAATTGGTGACGATACCTCCTGCGAAGTGAAAACCGAGATAATAGACGGGAGTGGCGACGTGGTCGCAGTAGTACGTGCAACCTGGTTATTAGGATATATACAGTCGTTATGACCGAACATCAGTTTCCGCCATCAGCGCGGCAATTTATCGATGTATTGGGCATCCAGTATCCTGTTATCGGTGGCCCGATGTATCCTTGCAGTAATCCTGAACTGGTCGCGGCGGTTTCGGCAGCCGGTGGTCTCGGGGTGATGCAGCCGATATCGTTGACCTATGTACATGGGCATGAATTTCGGCAGGGTATCAGGCTGATGCAAAAATTGGCCGGAAAGCCGATCGGCATGAATGTATTGATCGAAAAGTCATCGAAAAAATATCAGCAACGCATGTCACAGTGGATCGATATTGCCCTCGAAGAGGGAATACGTTTTTTTGTCACCTCGCTGGGAAAACCCGATTGGGTTGCGAAACGGGTACATGCGGTCGGTGGCCTGGTTTATCATGATGTGACCGAGTTGAAGTGGGCAGAAATCGGGCTCGACAATGGTGCCGACGGCCTAATTTGTGTGAATGACAGGGCAGGTGGCCATGCTGGAGAAAGGGGCATCCAGCAGTTGTATGATGAACTATGCCAGCTGGAAGTCCCGCTGGTCTGTGCCGGCGGGATAGGTGAAGCCGACGGATTTCACCGGGCGCTGGATCTGGGATACTCTGCCTGTCAGCTGGGCACTCGATTTATCGCCAGCCAGGAATGTCTTGCCAGTACTGTTTATAAGCAGGCGATTGTTGATGCCAATGAATCGGATATCGTATTGTCGGAGAGAATTACCGGTATTCCAGTATCTGTAATTAATACCGACTATATCAAACGTAGTGGATTGAAGTCCGGATGGCTCGCCAGATGGATGTTGTCGGGTAACAAAACTAAGCACTGGATGCGCACGATATATGCCCTGAAATCGATCTGGCAATTGAAAAAGTCTTCACTCGACGAGAGTGGCAAACATGATTATTGGCAGGCTGGTAAGAGTGTTGCCGGTATCAATTCGATTGAAACTTGCGACACTATTATTCAGAATTTAATA
>Ga0164320_10000039_pt1 | contig 31726 bp, 30 predicted proteins | sample GuaBasSediGuay11_FD_113736 | JGI IMG/M metagenome (GOLD analysis project Ga0164320, IMG submission 113736) | Subseafloor sediment microbial communities from Guaymas Basin, Gulf of California, Mexico - Guay11, Core 4567-28, 0-3 cm | ecosystem: Environmental > Aquatic > Marine > Hydrothermal...
GCTAATGCTAAACGGTTTCGTTCACCACCTGAAAGCACTCTCACATATTTATCAACATCATCTCCACGAAATAAAAATGCGCCTAAAATATCTCGTACTTTACTTCTATTGGTCTTATTTGCAGCATCAATCATAGTATCCAAAACTGTTTTGCTACCATCTAAAAAATCGACTTGGTTTTGGGCAAAATATCCAATTTGTACATTATGTCCCAGTTTTAATTTTCCATCAAAAGGAATTTCGTTAACAATTATTTTTGCCAAAGTGGTTTTTCCTTGTCCATTTTGGCCCACAAAAGCTATTTTACTATCTCTATCTACTAAAAGGTTAACATTTTTTAAAACTTGTAACTCACCGTAATTTTTGCCTACATTTTCTGATTCTATAACCACTTTTCCTGGAACAATAGATACTGGAAAATTTAAAGACATCACACTTTTATCAACATCATCTACTTCAATACGATCAATCTTATCTAATTTTTTAATAAGAGATTGTGCCATCGTAGCTTTATTTGCTTTTGCTCTAAATTTTTCAATCAACTTTTGGGTATGCTCAATATGTTTTTGCTGATTTTTTTGAGATGCTAATTGCTGTTCTCTAATTTCTTCTCTTAAGACTAAATATTTTGAATATGGTTTAGGATAATCATAAATCCTTCCTAAAGATATTTCGATAGTTCTGTTAGTTACATTATCTAAAACCATCTTATCATGCGATACAATTACAACTGCTCCAGCATAGTTTTTTAAAAACGATTCTAGCCAAATAATGGATTCTATATCTAAATGGTTTGTAGGTTCATCTAACAGCAGCACATCGTTATTTTGAAGCAAAAGTTTTGCTAGTTCAATTCGCATACGCCAACCACCTGAAAATGTATCTGTGAGTTTATTAAAATCCTCACGTTTAAAGCCAAGACCTTGAAGAATTTTTTCGGTTTCACCTTGGTAATTGTAACCACCCATTATTTCGTATTGATGTTGAATATCATTTAAATCTACCATGAGTTGATGATAGGATTCGCTATCGTAATCCGTACGCTCAACAAGTAGATTATTTATGCTTTCTATTTTTGCCTCTAACTTTTTTATTTCGGTGAATGCTTGGTAGGATTCTTCAAGAATTGTTCTTCCGTAAACAAAATCTATATCTTGCTTTAAAAAACCAATAGAAATCTCCTTTTCTGATGCAATTTGCCCAGAATCTGATTCCATTTCTCCAGACAAAATTTTTAATAATGTTGATTTTCCTGCTCCATTTTTACCAACCAAACCTACACGATCTCCATTGCCTAAACGAAACGTAATATCTTCAAACAAATAATCGCCTTGAAATGAAATAGAAACCCTATGTATATTAAGCATCTTTGTTACAAAAGTTACAGTAAATAACCTATAAAAGGTTAATTTTGAAATTATTAAAATGCTAAAATAACATAATTGCTCATGTTAAAAAAAGGAAATAAACTATATAGTATTTTTACAGGAAGTTGCCCAAAATGTAATGAAGAAAGTATGTATATAAATAAAAATGCATATATCCTTACAGATACTTTAAAAATGTATGAACGTTGCTCTAATTGTAATACAAAATATAAAATTGAACCGTCCTTTTTTTACGGTTCGATGTACGTTAGTTATCCTGTTGGAATTGTTTTTGCCTTTGCTGCTTTTATTATATCCTATATATTTTTGAGTGCTAGCATAAACACAGCTTTTATAAGTATAATAACTACTATGGTCGTGTTTTTACCAATAATTTTGAGACTTTCAAGAAATATATGGATTAATCTATTTATGAAATTCGATAAGAATTTAGTAAAGAAGTAATTCAGCTTTTAGCTAAACCTACTTATATCAATCTCTTTTTCTAAAAGTTTTCCTTTTTCAATAAAACTAAACAATTGTTTTGCAACATAAGGTGCAATCAACACACCTCTTGTACCTAACCCATTTAGTACAAACATATTTTTGTGTTGATGATGTTGCCCAACTAAAGGTCTTCTGTCTTTAACAGTAGGTCTTATTCCTGCAATTTGATCTACAACTTTATAATCACAAAGCATAAATTTTTCTAGTTTTCTTAAAAGTTCTTCTTTAGCTTTAGCTGTAATATTATGTGTTGTGTCTTCCCAATTATAAGTTGCACCTACAATATAGAGGTCTTTTGCTAGTGGCATAATAAATCCGCCCGATTTTAGTATAAAATCGATTTTTAATTCTGGTGAGTAAATTGTTAAAAGTTCACCTTTAGCTGGCTTTAATGGCAGATGGTAAAAAAATGGGTTTTTTGTTAATCCGAAACCTTCAGCAAATACAATATGCTTGGCTTCATGATTATTGTAAATTACATGTGTTGGATTAGAAATAAGATTACCATAAACAAAAGTCTCTTTTATAAACTGTCCTTTTGTCCTTAAATCATCTCTATATTTTTCGATAAGTGAAGTAGTATCTATTCGTCCTGTTTGAAGCACTTTGCCAAAACCATGATTAGCATTTATAGTTCTATTGCTGTTTTGTATAATTTTGGTTGATAAAAATTGAGATAATTTTGGCTTATCGCAAGCTTCAAACCAATTGTTTTGCTCTTCAACAGAAGCAAATAAGCGATAGACAGGAATTTTATAATCGAGTTTTGTGTTTAAGCTTCGCTCTAATGCATGATACATAGGCAATGCCAAATCCAATTGTTCTTTGGCTTTCCATACAGGAGTAAACCGTTTTAAGATTACAGGATTATACATACCTCCTGCAACAGTTGAAGAATGCTGAGACTCGTTATCGAATACAACAAAAGATTTATCATGCTGTCTTAACACTTCGCAAAATAATATGCCTGCAAGCCCAGAACCAACGATTATATAATCGACTTTCTTCATACATACACAAAATTAGCTATAAAAAAACGCTCACAATTATATTGTGAGCGTTTTTTTATTGTTTCACTACACAGTTAGTAGCTCCACATATCTTGTTCGAAATCTCGAATCTTTTCTTTAATTCTGTCCGATTCTAAAAGTTGCATTAAAGCATTATTGCTAATGTACTCATTAACTGCTCTATCACCTTGTACATTTTCTTCTCGAAAAATGTAGCCATTAAACCGTCTGGAATTTAAGAGGTGATCGAATGATAAAGGAATTGCACTATTCTTACCATTAAACACTTTGGCTTTATGCAATACTTCTCTTGCATCTGGAAAGAATACCCAAAATAAAGGTACTAAATCGCTTTCGTCTGTATCTATAAAATTAACATCTGGTGATACTGGAGCAATACCAAGTAATCGGTATCTTAATTCACCCAAACGCTTATCAAAATACCAAATTCCTTTTACATGATACTCTGCAATATCTGCAGCAGTAATATCTCTTCTGTTAATATATTCTGGAGATAATTCTTCTCCAGCATTAATTTGTTCAATACCAAGTTCGGTAGTATCAATTAATGTTAATGCTGCTTCTATATCTTTTAATGTACGTTTTGAAGTAAAATAAGAATCGTCGTAAATATGTTCAATGTCGCCATTTTTAACGCTAGTCATTAACACATCAAATAAAGAACGTCTATCTCTACCAATGTTATTGGTATCTATTGGATAATATAATGAGAAGTTTACACGTTCATCCAGAACAATTTTTTCCCAAATTATTCTAGAATACAATATGTCTCTATCATCAACATAACCATATTCTAACGGCTTATCGTTATCTAACGCTATTTGTGCATCTGTTTTTACACCTATTTCATCTGGACTTTTAGCATTTAAAATATTTGCTTGTGCAAACGAACTGTTTACAGCAAAAACACATAAAACGGTTAATATTAAACTTTTTAAATTCATATTCTTCAAGTTTATTAGTATGTGACAGATTAATTCTCTATCTCTTTTAGTTTGTTAACTCAATAAATACAGGTGATACTTTTTTAAGTATAATACTTACACCTTTTGCTTTAGCTTGTATATCAAATATTTGCACAGCAGAACCACGCTTTGCTTTTCTTAACGCTTGTTTTGCTCTTGTATTTAACTTGCCTCCACTAACATTTATTGTTGGTTGTCCTGGAACTTTAAATTTAAATCCAGAAACATTTAATGGTAATTCGAAATCAAAATCTTCAAATTTTGCACCAATGGTAGAAATTTCAAGACTATTACGTTGCATTTTTACCAAACCATTTTCACCTCTAATAGTTCCTGTTGGTCTAGGTAAATCTTTAATTCTAAATTTAGCTCTATCGTTAACTTTTTCTCCTCCTGGTAAAGTACCATTTACATTAATAGTAACTTCTCTACCTTTTACAGTAGTAACATCCATAATATAGCTGCTTCCTTTAACTCGTGTTAAACCAGATGCATTAGCATTTACATTATTGTCAGAAATACCTGCAAAAGAAATCGTCATTGGGTTTTTTACACCACGATATACTACATTCATTTTATCGGCTGAAATAGTTGCAGCGTTTGGTTTTGGTACTGTTGCAAAAGATTGGTCAACAATAACTTCCTGTTCTACTCCATCTTCCATGAAAATTAATTTTCCTTCAATTCTATGTTCTCCAGGGTTACCTGTGCCAAAATTTAGCTTTACTTTACCTTGCTCTATAGAATATTCTGAAGCTTTAAGTGGACGTCCATCTAAAGTTAACTCTACTCTATTTGGTTTTGTAGATTCGTCTTTTCTACCCAAGACTATCTGTCCATCAAATACTTCACCGTTAAAGAAAGCTGATTTTGAAGTTTCCAACAGCGTTGTATAGTTAGACATAGAAACTTCTCTAGAGAGTTTTCCTTGTAACATTACACCTAAAACTTCCGATTGCGTTGTTTTAATATCAGACTGCAATTGTGTCATTTTAGTTAAAGAAGCAACCAAAGGAAACTCTTTATAGTGGTAAATTAACCATGGAATTACATTACCATCCCTGTTAGTAACAGGTTCTGTAGAAAACTTCTTTTTAACATCGTTAGAGATGTCTTTATATTTAGGATTATCGCTTAATACACTAACAACACCATCTCTAAATTTATTTATTTCGTCTAAAAAACCTTGTCCTTCATCCTTTAGCTTCTCACCAATAAAGAATTTTTCATCTAAGAAATCTGGTCTATCCATAATTTCGTAATCTTCAGGATTTTCAACAGTAACTGTCATTTTTCCTTTAAGATCCTCTAAATAAGAATTAAACCCATCTGCTAAAGATGATATTTGGTCTGCTTTTTCTTTTAAGGGTTTATATTTTGCTGGTTGTTCAAGAGCTTTTGCTGTTAAACCATCCATAAACGTTGTGTTTCTCGTCGTAGCTGCTTCGTTTGATTCGGTTAATCTTTCGTTCATTAATCCGAATGCCGACAGCACTTCTTTCGACATATTTAATGCTAGCATCGCTATAAAGATTAAATACATCAAGTTTATCATTTTCTGCCTTGCAGATAATTTTGCTCCTGCCATAACTGATTAGTTTTAGGTTTTTAAAATGGATTAAATTCTAATTAGTTTTTGTTCATTGCAGAAAGCATTCCGCCATAAACACCATTTAATGATGATAAGTTAGTAGCTAATGAGGCCATTTGCTCTTTTAATTTTCCAGCATTGTCATTAACTTCTTCGTTAATCGTAGCTTGACGGTTAACAGTCTCTAATTGTACTTTATATAAACTGTTTAAAGATTCCATTTGTGCTGCTGCTAAAGACATTTCTTCGCTATATTTTTGAGTAGCGTTCATTCCTTCTACAGTAGGTGCCATGCTTTTTGCAGCGCCTTCAAAGTTTCTAATGCTATCGCCAAAACTTGTCATTAGTTCTCCATCTATTTGAGCTTCTTTAAGTAATTCATCTAATTTTTTAGACAATAATCCTTCTGCATCTTTAGAGCCATCATCATTATTAGCTCTTCCTCCTTCTAATTCTGGATAAACTAACGACCAATCTAAATCGTCGTCAACTGGTTCGAAAGCTGAAATCGCAAAAATAATTGCTTCAGTAATTAGACCAAATGCTAACATTACATTACCTGTTAGTGGTCCGATTTGAAAATGAATAATTTTAAATAGTGCTCCAATAATTACTATTGATGCTCCAAATCCGTAAGCCATGTTCATAAACTTCTTACTTGCTCTTGATTGTGCCATAATATTTATTTTTAGTTAAGTTAAGTTAATTTTTTCTAATTTTTTTTGTTGCGTTTTTTGTTATTTCTGTTCCCATGTAGTCTTGTACTGTACGGAAACCTATATAACTTCTTGCAGAATCTGCATATTCGTAATCTCTAGAACTTACTTGTAAGAAGTATGCAACATCTTTCCAAGACCCTCCGCGAACAACTTTACGTTCATTATCTGAATCGTTTACATTTGGGTTGATTGTTGAAGTATATTCGTAAGAGGAAGGATCGTAAGATGAATGTACCCACTCTGATACATTTCCAGCCATATTGTATAAGTTATAATCATTTGGTTCAAACGATTTTGATTCAACAGTATATAAAGCTTGATCTGCAGCATAATCTCCTCTTAAAGGTTTAAAGTTTGCCATAAAACAACCTCTATCGTTTATAGCATAAGGTCCTCCCCAAGGAAATGTTGCACCTTGAAGACCTCCTCTTGCCGCATATTCCCATTCAGATTCTGAAGGTAATCTAAAACCATTTACGTTTTGTTTATCTCTTTGCTTTTGATAGGCATTCTTTTTTAATGTACGCCATTGGCAGAATGCTTTGGCTTGTTTCCAAGTTATGCCTACTACTGGATAATCTCCATATGCATCATGCCAAAAATAGTCATTATGCATTGGCTCGTTATATGAATATTTGAAATCTCTTATCCATACTGTTGTGTCTGGATAAACTTCTATTTCTTCTCTTTCAATAACATCACTACGCTTCAGCTCTCTGTAATTAGCAGCTGACTTAATATCCATAGATGTATATTGAAATTTAAATTTTGTTACATCCCAAGTACGTTCTCCATTATAAGATTCTTCTATTGGCAGATACATTGTATCCATAACTTCAGCATAATAGATATCCGGATAATCTTCGGTATCAAAAATTAAGTCAACATCATGATTTAATTTTCTACCCTCAAAACCTGTTTCTCCTAAACCGCTATAATTATCTAACATATACTTTTCGTAAACACTCATATCTGTAGTATCTGCATCTTTAAAAGCAAATTGCGCAATTCCATCAGATTCTGGATCGGTTTCTCCAACCTCATCTGCCAGAATAGCAAGTTTTGTTCTAATTATAGAATCTCTAACCCAATTTACAAATTGACGATACTCACTATTTGTAATTTCAGTTTCATCCATATAAAAGGCTCTTACTGTAACTGTTTTAGTAGGCGCATCCTTTACTCCGGCTAAATCGTCGTCCGATTTACCCATTATAAAAGCACCTCCAGGTACTAAAGTCATACCGTAAGGCTTTTCGGGATGCCATTTTTTTCCTTTAACTCCTACCAATTCTCCTCTATCTCCTGAACCACAACTGGCTAACAGAGCTAAAATTGCGGTTACTAATACTAACTTTTTCATGTACATAACTTGTGGTTAATTTTTATAGTTTATTATTTTTGAGAGTGTAAACATATTTATATATTTTATAAAAAACAACTTTTTAGGCAAAAAAAATGCATTTTATCCAAAAAAAATGCATTTCATCGATGAAATTGTTATTATTTGTTTCATCTAAACACTATTTTTTTTATACGCTTTATACCATCTTTCAGGTATTTTTCCATTGCTTGCATCAAGATAATCTTCATACATGCATGGTAATAACGTAAACTGCTTCAATTTATTATTAACATTTGGGGAAAAAGGTATTTCAATCCACCAACGTCCTACTTTATTACTTTTGTAAAATATTAGTTCTTGGTTCTCAATTAAAACAGTAAACTTTTGGTAACTGGTTTTATCTTTAAAGTCATCATCTTTAACTCTACAATTTACACCTTCGATAAAATACCAAATTATTTGCGCCAATAACAATGCTGTTGCGTCGTCATCTTTTGATGGTCTATATTCATAAAGACCAAAAGAAGACACTTTATTGCTTATGCCAGCATATCTAGAAATAGCACAAATTTCTTTTCCGTCGAAACCGTTAGGTGAAAACTTTTGTTTTACACTAACTTCTGAAGATTTAATACTACATAAATCTAAACTCACTATATTGGCATCACGCATAACGGGTTCTACAAAACTAATGTTATTAGATATTTCGCCTAATCTATAAGCTTCAAAATAAAGTTTTTCCATCAAATCTATTTCTTCTTGCGAATTAAAATAAGTTTGATATCCTAAAGTGGAATAATTAAATAAATTATAAGGTTGCTCTAAAATTATTTTGCCCAGATAACTATTATTTTTGATTGGTCTTGAAGAATCGCCCAAATCAAATTTACTGTCTATATTAACAATGTTAACCATTGAAGAAAAATCATCATAAGCCCTATAGTTTGCATAAGTTAAATCTTGGCTTCCGCCTATAATAATAGGAATGATGTTTTTTTCTAATAATATGGTTAAGGTAGTTTGTAATGCAAAATAGGTGTCCTCAGCTGTTTCTCCTTTTTGAATATCTCCTAAATCGGCAATTGTTAAATACCAGTTACCAGGAAATAAAGCATATAATGCTTTTCGAATTTCACTTAATTGAAAATCTTCTCCTATATAATTAACAGCATTTCTGTTTTCTAAAACACCAACAATGGCAATTTTTACATCATCAAGTTCTGGAATGCCATGTTGTTGAGAATGGATTTTTAATTTTCTTCCAAGCACTTGAGTAGATAACAGCTCATTATGAGCTAAAACCAAATCTTGAACAGGTGAGAGAAAACTAAAGTTCATGAATTATTTCTTTTTTGCTGATGCTTTTCTTTTTGTAGTTTTTTTCTTAGGTGATTTTTTTTCTAAAATATCTAATACTTCTTCAAGTGTAAATTTAGAAACATCGACGGTTTTAGGTAATTCAATTTTTATTTTTCCTTTAATAATGTTATGTCTTCCCCAACGTGCTTTTTCAACTCTAATGCCTTCAACTTCCCAATGGTGAATTAATTTATCTTTTTCTTTTTGAATTTTATCTTCAATTAACTCAATAATATCCATTTCGGATAAATTGTCCCAGTCGTATTTTCTATTTACATTAATAAACATATTATTCCATTTAATAAATGGCCCAAAACGTCCTTTCCCTTTTTGTACTGGTAATTCTTGATAGATGTGAATAGGTGCATCTGCTTTTTCCTTTTCTTTTATAAGAATAATTGCTTCATCAAGCTTCACATTTAATGAATTTACTCCTTTTGGTAAAGACACGAATTTTTTACCGAATTTAACATAAGGTCCAAACCTGCCGTTATTTACTTCTATATCTTCTCCTTCATACATGCCTAAACTTTTTGGAAGTTGAAATAAATCCATTGCTTCTTCATAAGTAATGGTATTAATCTGTTGCTCTGGAGACAAACTGGCAAACTGTGGCTTTTCTTCATCATCTATAGTACCTATTTGAACCATTGGTCCAAACTTACCTAAACGCACAATTACTTGTCTTCCAGTTTTTGGGTCTTCTCCAAGAATACGTTTACCAGATTCTCTTTCAGCATTCGATTGTACATCTTCTACTTTTGGATGAAAGTCTTTATAAAAATCTTTCATCATTTTAGTCCAACTTTGCTTTCCTTCAGCTATATTATCGAAATCTTCTTCAACTTTAGCAGTAAAATTATAGTCTAAAATAGCATCAAAATGATTCACTAAAAAGTCGGTTACAATCATTCCAATATCTGTTGGCACTAATTTACCTTTATCAGATCCTACTTTTTCGGTCAATAAGATATCTTTTACTATTCCACTTTCGAGTGTCAATTGTGAATATTTTCGTTCTTCACCTTCAATAGCACCTTTATTTACATATCCTCTATTTTGAATTGTGGAAATTGTTGGTGCATAAGTAGATGGACGACCTATACCAAGTTCTTCTAATTTCTTAACTAAAGATGCTTCAGTAAATCTATATGGTGCACGTGTATAACGCTCAGTCGCAGTAATATAATTACTTTGAAGTGTTTGATTAACTTGTAAAGCTGGTAACATTCCTTCTTGTTCTTGATTCTCATCATCAGTCCCTTCAAGATAAACCTTTAAGAATCCATCAAATTTAATTACTTCGCCATTTGCATTAAATACATCATTATGAGTTGATGCACTAATCTTGATTACTGTTTTTTCTAATTGTGCTTCACTCATTTGTGAAGCTATTGCACGTTTCCAAATCAACTCGTATAATCGTGTTTGGTCTCTTTCGATATTTACCGAACTACGAGAAAAATCGGTTGGACGTATCGCTTCATGCGCTTCTTGCGCGCCTTTGGATTTTCCTTTATAATTTCTTGGTTTGCTATATTGTGAACCATAAGTATTATTGATTTCGACTTCGGCAGCTTGACGTGCAGTGCTAGATAAATTTACACTATCGGTTCTCATATAAGTAATTAAACCAGCCTCATATAAACGCTGAGCCATTGTCATGGTTTTGCTTACAGAAAAATATAATTTACGTGATGCCTCTTGTTGTAATGTTGAGGTTGTAAAAGGTGCTGCAGGTGATTTTTTTATTGGTTTCTTTTCTAAATCAGAAACTTCAAAACTTGCATTAGTATTAGCTTCTAAAAATTTATAAGCCTCTTCTTTTGTAGCAAAGGTATTTGGTAGCTTCGCTTTAAAAATCTTTTCTTCTTCTGTTGAAAATTCAGCATCAATTCTATAAGATGCTTTGGGTTTAAAACTCAATATTTCACGTTCACGTTCTACGATTAAACGTACAGAAACTGATTGCACTCGTCCAGCAGATAATCCTCCTTTTATTTTACGCCAAAGTATTGGAGAAAGTTCGTACCCCACAATTCTATCTAATACACGACGTGCTTGTTGTGCATCTACTAAATTATAATTAATACTTCTTGGGTTTTCTACTGCATTTTGAATGGCAGACTTTGTGATTTCATGAAATACAATACGCTTTGTTTTAGCTTTATCGAGTTTTAGTGTTTCGGATAAATGCCATGCAATAGCTTCTCCTTCTCTATCCTCATCACTTGCTAACCAAACAGTATCTGCTTTTTTTGCTAAATCTCTTAGTTTTTTAACAACTGCTTTTTTGTCTTTGGAAACTTCGTATTTAGGTTTAAAATCGCCTTCAACATCTACACCTAGTTCCTTCGATGGTAAGTCTGCTATATGTCCGAAACTTGACTCTACTTTAAAGTCTTTGCCCAGAAATTTTTCTATAGTTTTTGCTTTTGCAGGTGACTCAACAATTACTAAATTCTTTTCCATATTCGTTTTTTTTGAGGCTACAAATGTATATGAATTTTTTTATTTTCAAATTTTATTTTTAGAAATGGTACAAAAAAAACCTGTTTGAGACAGGTTTTTAATATCTAATAATTTATTAATTTTTTTCATTTCACTCAACAATATGGTTAACTTCATCTTCATTATTAAACCCTATAACTTTCTTATATATTATATAAACAGGATGATAAACAAAAGGTGCTGTGAAAAGAACTCCAATTCCGCATAATAAAAAGCCAACGATTTGTGCTAATAATGAAGATACAATAATTAGCCCAAATGCTAATAACCATTTTTTATGTCCTATTTTAAAGCTTATACTAACTATATCTCCTACACTTAATTCTGGATTAAAAGCAAAAATTATAGCAAAAAACGACATAGGCACTAAAACATATATTAAAGGTATATAACATAATAATGCCGCTGGTATAGAAATTAAGACTGAAACTACTACTAATAAAAATGCTTTACTTAAATATTTACCATTAATAAAACAAAAGAAATCTGATGTTGTTACCGCTTTACCTTCATCTAAAGCTCTCATAATCCTAAAAAAAGCTGCATTTATAGCTACTGATACTGCACTCAAAACAACAATACCAATTATTACAAATAATATATAAATAATAGACATTCCAGCAAAAAATTCGTTATAAGAACCTGGATCGCTATAACCGCTTTTTGCTTGAGCAATCATTATAGTAATTAAAGGCAGATATAAAACAATGATTAAGGGTAGCATTATAATAATTACAAACAACTGCATTAAAAATCCTTGCAACCAAGTCTTTTTAAACAGCTCAATGGATTCGCTAAAAATAGTTCCGAAATCTAATGCCTTTGCATTATTTATTTTCTCTTTTAAAAAACTAATAGTATTCATGAAGTTAGTGAGTTTGTGTTATATCTCAAAAGTAAATGGTTTATAACGACTTTACAAATAAACTTATTAAAGCTGACACTTTGTCATAATATTTAAAATATTCGTATCTTTGCATGTTTATTGACGAAAACGTATTTTCAATACACTAAATGGAAAAGATAATAAACGAAAACAAACAAGGTGAAACCCTCGTTTTAGAAGCCAAAGTAAACAACCAACGTAAGCTTTTTATAGAAAGCTATGGTTGTGCTATGAATTTTAGTGATAGTGAAATTGTTGCTTCTATATTAGCTAATGAAGGGTTTAATACAACACAAAATCTTGAGGATGCCGATTTGGTTCTAGTAAATACTTGCTCTATTCGTGATAAGGCAGAACAAACTATTAGAAAACGTTTAGAAAAATATAATTCGGTAAAAAAGAAAAACCCAAAAATGAAAGTTGGTGTTTTGGGTTGCATGGCAGAACGTTTAAAAGAAAAGTTCCTTGAAGAAGAAAAAATAGTTGATCTTGTTGTTGGTCCTGATGCATATAAAGATTTACCAAATCTTATTGCCGAAGTTGAAGATGGTAGAAACGCAGTAAACGTTATCTTATCTAAAGAAGAAACTTATGCTGATATTTCTCCTGTGAGATTAAACAGTAATGGTGTAACAGCTTTTGTTTCTATTACTCGTGGTTGCGATAATATGTGTACATTTTGCGTAGTACCTTTTACACGAGGTCGAGAACGAAGTCGTAATCCGCAAAGTATTATCGATGAAGTTAATGATCTTTGGAGTAAAGGCTATAAAGAAATTACGCTACTTGGTCAAAATGTGGATAGCTACCTTTGGTATGGAGGCGGATTAAAAAAAGATTTTGTTAAGGATTCTGAAATGCAGCAAGCAACAGCTGTAAATTTTTCGAAATTATTATCACTTTGTGCTGAATCGCAACCAAAAATGCGTATTCGTTTTTCTACCTCTAATCCACAGGATATGTCATTGGATGTTATTAAAACAATGGCGAATTATAACAATATTTGTAATTATATTCATTTGCCAGTACAAAGCGGAAGCAATCGTATTTTAAAAGAAATGAATCGTCAACATACTCGCGAAGAATACTTTGAATTGATTGATAATATTAAGCGTATTATTCCAGATTGCACTATTAGTCACGATTTAATTGTAGGTTTCCCAACTGAAACCGAAGAAGACCATCAAGATACTTTAAGCTTGATGGAATATGTAAAATATTCTTTTGGTTATATGTTTACTTATTCTGAAAGACCCGGAACACTTGCAGAACGTAAAATGAAAGACGATATTCCTGAAGCAGTAAAAAAGCGACGATTTAATGAAATCCTTCAACTGCAGCAAAAACACAGCGCTTATCGAACACAACAAGAACTTGATAAAGTTGTAGAAGTATTAATTGAGAAAGAATCTAAAAAATCATCAGCACATTGGTCTGGGAGAAATGAACATAACACTGTTGTTGTCTTTCCAAAAGAGCATTATAAAGTTGGCGATTTTGTAAATGTAAAAACAAACGAATGTACAAGCGCAACACTTATTGGTGAAGCAGTTGGATTAAGTAATAACAACTAAAAACAAAAAGATTCCTGCATACGCAGGAATGACAACATATGGAATCAGTACAAGCCATAAAACAACGCTTTGGTATTATTGGAAATGATGCTACACTAAATCGCGCAATTGAAAAAGCGATACAGGTCTCACCAACAGATATTTCGGTAATTGTTACTGGAGAAAGTGGTGTGGGTAAAGAAAGTATTCCAAAAATTATACATCAGCTTTCACATCGTAAACACTCTAAATACATTGCTGTAAACTGTGGAGCAATACCTGAAGGCACAATAGACAGCGAATTATTTGGTCACGAAAAAGGTGCTTTTACAGGAGCCACACAAACACGAAGTGGTTACTTTGAAGTAGCCGATGGAGGAACCATTTTTTTAGATGAAGTTGGAGAATTACCTTTAACTACTCAAGTTCGTTTATTACGCGTTTTAGAAAATGGCGAGTTTATTAAAGTAGGCTCAAGCAAAGCACAACAAACAGATGTACGCATTGTAGCTGCTACTAATACCAATATGTTTGAGGCTATAAAAAAAGGGAAATTTAGAGAAGATTTATACTACCGTTTAAGTACTGTAGAAATAAACATTCCTCCTTTACGAAATCGAAAAGAAGACATCCATTTGCTATTTAGAAAATTTGCCAGCGATTTTGCACTTAAATACAAAATGCCTACCATTAAACTAACAGATGACGCCAAGCATTTGCTTCTTAAATATAGATGGAGTGGCAACATTAGACAATTACGAAATGTAGCCGAACAAATTTCGGTGTTAGAACATAATCGAACAATATCAGGAGATACTTTACGCCATTATTTACCAGACATAGGTCGAAATTTACCAGCAGTTGTTAATGTTTCAAAATCGGAAAGTGATTTCAGTAACGAACGTGAAATTTTGTATAAAGTTTTATTCGATATGAAGAGCGATCTTAACGATTTAAAAAAGCTTACAATGGAACTTATGCAAAACGGTAACACTAACGATGTCCAAAAAAACAACGAAGGTTTAATCCAAAAAATATATAGAGAAGAAGATAAAGATGAACTTGTTAAGAATGATACGGAAGTATTATCCCTTCAACAACACCAAGATACTCCAACTGAAGTAATTGAAAAAACTCAAGATAAATACAGTTTTGCTGAAGAAATTGAAGAAGAAGAAACCTTATCACTTCACGCCAAAGAGTTGGAATTAATAAAAAAATCTCTAGAACGTCATAAAGGAAAGCGTAAATTAGCAGCTGCCGAACTAGGTATTAGTGAGCGCACATTATATAGAAAAATTAAACAATTTGATTTGTAGATTAACGTTTTACAATTAACAACTTAAATGTCATGCTGAACTTGTCGAAGCATCTATTATTAAATGAAACTATACAAATACATACTTATAATTAGCATATCGTTAACCCTTTTAGGATGTGGTGCATATTCATTTACTGGAGCATCAATTTCTGCTGAAACTAAAACTTTTCAAGTTAATTATTTTCAAAATAATGCACTTTTAATCGAGCCAGGTTTAGATAGAGATTTTACTTTAGCATTACAAGATTTATTTCTAAATCAAACCAGTTTAGACCTTGTAAAATCGAATGGAGACATTGTATATGAAGGTGAAATAGTTGAATACAGAATTTCGCCTACCACAGCAACAGCACAAAACACAGCAGCACAAAATAGATTAACAATAAGCGTAAATGTTCGTTTTTTTGATAGAAATGATGATGAAGCCGAATTTGAACGACGTTTCTCTTTCTTTTTCGATTATGCAGGAAGCGCACAATTGGTTGGTGGACAAAAAGACTCGGCAATCAAAGAAATTTTTGAACGTATTACACAAGACATTTTTAATGCTTCACTAGCAAAGTGGTAGAATGAACACAACAGATTTTACATCTTTATTACAGCAACCGCAAACCATAAGTGTGCAACAAACAAACGCAGTAAAAACCATTGTTGATGAATTTCCTTATTTTCAATCTGCAAGAGCTATTTATTTAAAAGGGCTTAAAAACAAAGAAAGTTTTAAGTACAATCAAGAACTTAAAATAACTGCGGCTTATACTACAGACAGAAGTATTTTATTCGATTTTATTACTTCAAAAGAGTTTTTACAAAACGAAATCTCGCAACATATAAAACAAAACACCGAACATTTAAAAGAGATTGAAGTCACAGACATAGAAGATATCTCAATTAATAAAAGTGTAGTTATAGACGATACTTTAAGACAATATATAAGAGACAGCAAACCTATTTTAGATCCTGCTCTATTTGAGGCCAAAACCGAGGATAATTTTATTCCTAAAGAAGAAGCTTTCGAGATAGATACGACGCAAATAAAACAAACTCCAGAAGAAAAACTTGAAATTGGGAAGCCATTAGCTTTCGACAAAAACGAAGAACATTCGTTTAGCGAATGGTTAAAAATTACCAGCTTTAAACCTATTATTCGTGAAGAAAATAATATTCAGGAAAAACCCATTCAAGATAATTCAAAAGCAAAAAAGTTCGAGTTAATTGACAAGTTTATAACAGCAAAACCAAAAATTAAACCTGTAAACAAAGAAAGTGCTACATTTAATATTGCTAATGCGCAAATGTTACCTCCTGAAACTTTAATGACGGAAACTTTAGCTAGAATTTATCTTGAGCAAAAAAACTATAAAAGTGCTATTCAATCTTACAAGATTTTAAGTTTGAAATATCCAGAAAAAAGTGGTTTCTTTGCAGACCAAATTAAAGCAATAAAGCAATTGCAAGCACAAAATAATATATAGTAATGAGTACGTTTTCAATATTTTTAATTTTAATCGTTATAGTCGCCTTTTTATTAGTCGTAGTAATTATGGTACAAAACCCAAAAGGTGGAGGTTTAGGTTCTTCTTTTGGAGGTGGAGGGTCACAACAATTAGGTGGGGTAAAAAAGACAACAGACTTTTTAGATAAAAGTACTTGGGCATTGGCAACTTTATTATTAACCTTAATTTTATTATCTAATTTAGCTATTGGTGGTCCAGATGGAACTGTGGAATCTAAAGCACTAGATCAAGATGCAGCAATAGAGCAGCCTTTACCAGAAGCTCAGCCTTTAGATAATACTGCTACTCCTGAAACAAATACTATAAGTAACGATACTAATCAATAAGATTTATATAAAGTACACTTTAAATACGCCAATTTAACCGTTGGCTTTTTTGTAAATAAAACATTCATATCTAAAATTATAATCACATAAACTGATGAATCTATGAATGTTCCGTATGACCATTAAAAAACAATAAATTTTATCAGATGAAAATATGTCAGTAATTTTGAGTTGGCACAATTTTCGAATAATGTAAATGCATTAAACATAATTTAATTAATTAAAACAAATAACAAATGGGCTTAAAAATTAAACCATTAGCAGATAGAGTTCTTATAGAACCGTTAGAAGCTGAAACTACAACAGCATCTGGAATAATTATTCCTGATAATGCTAAAGAAAAACCTCAAAAAGGAAATGTTGTTGCAGTTGGAAAGGGCACAAAAGACGACCCAATAACTGTAAAAGTTGGAGATACGGTTTTGTATGGCAAATATGCTGGTACCGAATTAAAATTAGAAAATAAAGACTATTTAATAATGCGAGAAAGTGATATTCTGGCAATCGTGTAACGATTGTAATAATCAAATCTCAAAAAACAAATTCCAAAAGACTTTCATAACAAGTTATCAGTTCCAGAATTGGAATTTGATATTTAAAAATTGAAAGTTTAAAATAAAGTATAACATAATAAGTCTTCCGCTTTTGCGGAAGCGTAAATAAATTTACGATGGCAAAAGATATAAAATTTGATGTAGAAGCACGCGACGGTTTAAAACGTGGTGTAGATGCTTTAGCAAACGCAGTAAAAGTTACTTTAGGTCCAAAAGGTCGAAATGTAATTATTAGTAAATCATTTGGAGCACCTCAAGTTTCTAAAGATGGTGTCACTGTTGCAAAAGAAATAGAGTTAGAAAACGAACTCGAAAATATGGGAGCGCAAATGGTAAAAGAAGTCGCTTCAAGAACTAATGACTTGGCTGGAGATGGAACAACTACTGCAACCGTTTTAGCGCAAGCTATTGTAAAAGAAGGTATTAAAAATGTTGCTGCTGGAGCAAATCCAATGGATTTAAAACGTGGCATCGATAAAGCTATAAAAGCTATTGTTAAAGACCTTGAAAAACAAGCAAGAAAAGTTGGTAATTCTTCTGAGAAAATTCAACAAGTCGCTTCGCTTTCATCAAACAACGACAGACTAATTGGCGAACTTATTGCCACTGCTTTTGGTAAAGTTGGTAAAGAAGGTGTGATTACTGTTGAGGAAGCTAAAGGTACTGATACTTATGTTGATGTTGTTGAAGGTATGCAGTTTGATAGAGGATATCTATCTCCATATTTTGTAACTGATGCAGATAAAATGATCGCCGATTTAGAAAATCCATACATTTTATTATTCGATAAAAAGATTTCTAATCTTCAAGAAATTCTTCCAATACTTGAGCCAGTTTCACAATCTGGAAGACCTTTATTAATTATTGCCGAAGATGTAGATGGTCAAGCTTTAGCAACTTTAGTTGTAAATAAATTACGTGGTGGACTTAAAATTGCAGCTGTAAAAGCTCCTGGATTTGGAGACAGACGAAAAGCAATGTTAGAAGATATAGCAATCTTAACTGGTGGAACAGTAATTTCTGAAGAAAGAGGATTTACACTTGAAAATGCAGATTTAACTATGTTAGGAACTGCTGAAACTGTAACTGTTGACAAAGACAACACAACCATTGTAAATGGTGCAGGAAAAGGAAATGATATTAAAGCCAGAGTAAACCAAATTAAATCCCAAATAGAAACTACAACAAGCGATTACGATAAAGAGAAATTACAAGAACGTTTAGCTAAATTAGCTGGTGGTGTTGCAGTTCTTTATGTTGGTGCTGCTAGTGAGGTAGAAATGAAAGAGAAGAAGGACAGAGTTGACGATGCATTAAATGCCACTCGTGCTGCTGTTGAAGAAGGCATTATTGCTGGTGGTGGAGTAGCTCTTATTAGAGCAAGATCTGTACTAGACAAGATTACTACTGATAATTTAGATGAAGTTACAGGAATACAAATTGTAGCTCGTGCTATAGAATCGCCTTTGCGTACTATTGTAGAAAATACTGGTGGTGAAGGAAGCGTTGTTGTAGCAAAAGTACTGGATGGAAAAGGTTCTTTTGGTTTTGATGCCAAAACTGAAACTTATGTAGATATGCATAAAGCAGGAATTATTGATCCTAAAAAAGTGACACGTATTGCTTTAGAAAATGCAGCTTCAGTTGCTGGAATGATATTAACTACAGAATGTGCTTTGGTTGACATTAAAGAAGATGCTCCTGCAATGCCTCCAATGGGTGGAGGAGGAATGCCAGGAATGATGTAATCACAGAATTACAATACAAATATTACAAAAACGCTTCAATATTAATTGAAGCGTTTTTTATTGAATTATATACTCAATTTTATAATTTGAGTAAAAATATTCTGCTCGTAAATACGTTTTCTCTCCTGCTTCATTGAGTCTGTAACTTTTACGATGTGCATTGAATATTAAAGAAGTAGAGGTGTCGAAAGTTAGGTTTTCGACCCAACTTGTGTGACCTTTTAAAACTACTTTGTTAGCCACAACTTTAAAGGTATCAGCATCAATAATGTAAGACCAACGATCGGCATCTGCTTCTTCTTTTTTGTACGAGGCGTCAATAATATAACTTTGCTTGCTTTCTAAATTGGTTTCGCCTGTGAGTAATAATTCTGTATAATAAGATCAAAGGGTTTACAAGCTACATAATAAGCAGCCCAAAAGGCATTAGAAGCCTTTTTTAATTCACTTTCTGAATCGACTATCGAGTCATTTATCGACTTTGAAATCTTTTCGTCACTATATATAATAGAGATATCATTGCCATTATTTTCCCATTCTATTTTGCCAAATAACTTTGTTTCAAATTGGAATAGTTGAAACTGCTCTGTCTTTAACTCAACAGAACCATCTTCGTTAAATAATGTTGTTTCTTTATCGAAACTCAATTGTTTAATCTTTTGCCATGACTCTAAACCACCATGTGCTTCAATAGATTTTTCAATGATTTGTAACCCAGTTAATTTTTCTTGGCAACTTAACAATGTAAAACTTAAAAGCACAAAAAAACCAAAACGCAATGTTTTGGTTTTAAATAATATTTTGGTTCTATTCTTCATGATCTTCGGCATCTTCATTTTGATGAGTGACTTCTTCTTTTTCTACTTTCTTTAAATCCATTTTACAAACAGGACAATCCCCTTCTTTGCCATAAGTTTTTCCGTTTTCACAATCCATTGGACATTGATAAACATCATTCATCGCTAAATCTGCTTTTTCTACACCAAGTTCGGTTTGTTCTACTTCTGTTTCTGTCTTTACTTCTTTATTAGAATCCTTACAAGATGCAACTATTATACTCATTAAAAAAAAAAGGCTAATGCTATAATTGATTTCTTCATAATTTGATTTTGGTTCGTTTTCTGTTTATTAGCAATATAACGATAAACAGGTTACCTATGTTGTTTATGATAATAAAATGCTGGCAATAAAAACAATAATATAATAGGTTGAATTAAAAATCTACGAATATTAAAAAAGAGATAATAATCTTCTTGCTGAGGGTTTAAAACAAAATATAAGAACGTAACTAACAACCCAATATAAGCTATCGTATATATTATAGACGAGAATTTAATCATAGACTTCTCTTTAAAAACTACGTATATAATAGACAAAGATATTATAGTATTTAACACATAACGCAAAGTGGTAAATGCAGTAAGTTTAAATACTTCGCGTCTTGGATTATCCATATATAAGTAATCATTCTTAAAAAATTGCAAATATGGATCGTAAAATAATTCGTCTTCAAAAACTCTAATTAAGACTAATAACAAAAACAAAACTAATAGTAATATGTATTTTCCGTAATTAATCATTTTTAGGTTTTAAATTAGCAAAACGATTTACCCAAAACATCCACAATAAAAACACTAATCCATAGATAATTAATGGAAAAATTGCAATGTGCAAGATTTCTCTTCGCCAAGGATAGTGATACAAACCAATAGATAATATTACAATACGAATAAGATTAACAACATAAATTAGTACAGCTCCTGAAAGCAAATAAAACAATGTGACTTTAAACTTACCTGAAAAAGCAATAATAAATGATATAAAAAGTATAATAATACTTATCGAGTTACAACCTTCTATAATCCTAGCCACAAACTTATTATTAACAAAAAGTTTCATTGAAGCTTCGTTAGGATGTGGTGCAATTTGAGCTTTATAACCAGCCGTTTCTAATAAAGACTTGCTTTGCTTTGCAACTAAATTTGTTAAATAATCAGGATAGTATTTAGAATCATCTGAATAATCTAAATAAAATTTATAAGACATCGACAACACACTGTACACCAATAAAAACGTAAGTATAAACTTAATTACCGACTTGTATTTTATAAAAAGTTCCTTCAATAGATTTAGGATAATTGCACTTTAAAATTAAATAGATAGAAAGATACAATGTTTTTATTTTGATTTTAAATACTTTTATTAAAATTTTCAACACATGATACTAAATGCCTTAAAATCAAGAGTAATCGAAATTGCTACAAATACAAATGAAACTGTTGAAAAGCACTATATTTTATTTGCAAATTACTAGAATCTAATATAGATTATTACAATAGGGTTGGCTTTTATTTCAAGAATGGAGATAAAAAAGAATTAAAACTCGGACCTTATATTGGCGAACATACAGAACATACAATTATCCCTTTTGGAAAAGGAATTTGTGGTCAAGTTGCTATTAGTAATCAAAATTTTGTGGTTCCAGATGTTTTGGTACAAAACAATTATTTAGCCTGTAGTATTAATGTAAAAGCCGAAATTGTTGTACCCCTTTTTTTAAATGGAAATAATATTGGGCAAATAGATATCGACTCAAACACAATTAATCCGTTTACTAAAGCTGACGAGTCTTTTTTAGAGTTTGTTTGCACTCAACTATCAAAGATACTTTAGTAAAAAGTAAATTCTAAATCCAAATAGAAAGTCTGCTGCAAATCGCCAACTATTATAAAATCATTTTGGAATTTGGATTTTAAGATTGAATTTTAAAAAGCCTTGTTAATAACTCTCCATTTTAGTTGAAAAATCCAAACCCATTTCGCTAATTAAAAACACACTATATCGTTATTTTTGTCACTCAACACAACAACAAAAATGAGCAACAAAAAAATGATCAAATCTGCACTAATTTCAGTTTTTAATAAGGAAGGTTTAGCGCCAATTGTAAAACAATTAGATCGACTTGGAGTTACCATTTATTCAACTGGAGGCACTCAAAAATTTATCAATGAATTAGGAATAAATGTCATTCCTGCCGAAGATGTTACTTCGTATCCTTCAATACTTGGAGGTCGTGTAAAAACATTACATCCAAAAATATTTGGTGGTATTTTAAATCGGCAAGATAATGCTCAAGATGTTGCAGAATTGGTAAAATATAACATTCCGCAAATTGATGCTGTAATTGTAGATTTATATCCTTTCGAAAAAACAGTGGCTTCTGGAGCTAGTGAACAAGATATTATAGAGAAAATAGACATTGGAGGTATTTCTCTTATTCGTGCAGCGGCTAAAAATTTTATTGATGTTATTTGTGTGTCATCTGTTAATGATTATGCTGAGTTTTTAGAACTTATTACAGCTAACAACGGAAATATTTCTGAAGAAGAAAGAAAACATTTTGCTGCCAAAGCCTTTAATGTTTCATCGCATTACGATACAGCAATTTTTAATTACTTCAATAAAAACAATGAAATAGCTGCTTTAAAAATTAGCGAAACCAATACTAAAGTTCTTCGATATGGTGAAAATCCTCACCAAAAAGGGTTTTTCTTTGGAAATTTTGATGACTTATTCACTAAACTTCATGGTAAAGAATTAAGCTATAACAATTTATTAGATGTAGATGCTGCTGTAAATTTAATGGCTGAATTTAAAAATGGCACACCAACATTCGCCATTCTAAAACACAACAATGCTTGTGGTTTGGCACAACGTGAGACATTGCATCAAGCATATATTGATGCATTAGCTGGAGATCCTATTTCTGCTTTTGGAGGTGTTTTAATTTGTAATACTGAAATTGATGCAGCAACAGCAACCGAAATCCATAATCTTTTTTGCGAAGTTGTAATAACGCCTTCTTTTTCTAAAGAAGCTTTAGAAATCTTAAAAGGGAAAAAGAATAGAATTTTATTAATTCTAAACTATATTGACTTCCCTAAAACAACTGTTAGAACTTGTTTAAATGGCACATTGGTTCAGGATAGAGATATTAAAACTGATGCTGTTGAAGACTTAACTCAAGTAACAAACAATTCGCCAAATGAAAACGAGTTGGAAGATTTAATATTTGCTTCAAAAATTTGTAAGCATACAAAGTCTAATACCATCGTATTGGCAAAAAACAAACAATTATGTGCTAGCGGAACTGGACAAACAAGTCGTGTAGATGCTTTAAACCAAGCCATACATAAAGCACAATCTTTTAATTTCGATTTAAAAGGTGCTGTTATGGCAAGTGATGCTTTTTTTCCGTTTCCAGATTGTGTAGAAATTGCAAATAATGCTGGTATAACAGCTGTAATTCAACCAGGAGGTTCTATTAAAGATCAATTAAGTATCGATTATTGTAATACGAAAAAAATGGCTATGGTATTTACAGGAATACGCCATTTTAAACATTAAAAAATTATATCTTTTAAAAGTCTAAAACTACGATTGGAGCGTATATTGTATATTTTAGTAAAAATGAGGCAAAATGCTCAACTTTTAATCTGTTTTAAAAACTTTATGCACTTTTAACTTTAGTACACTTTAAGTACTGAATAATATCGTATATTTTATTACATTTACAATTATTCAAAAAAAAACAATATAACAACACCCTAATAACTTAAGTATATGGGATTTTTTGATTTCTTAACCGAAGAAATTGCAATAGATTTAGGCACTGCAAACACGTTAATTATACACAACGACAAAGTAGTTGTAGATAGTCCATCTATTGTTGCTAGAGATAGACTTAGTAGCAAAATTATTGCAGTTGGAAAAGAAGCCAGTTTAATGCAAGGTAAAACGCACGAAAACATTAAAATAATTAGACCTCTTAAAGATGGTGTAATTGCAGATTTTGATGCTTCAGAGCAAATGATAAGTCTGTTTATAAAGAATATTCCAGCTCTTAAAAAAAGACTGTTTGCTCCTGCCTTACGAATGGTAATTTGTATTCCTTCTGGAATTACTGAAGTTGAAATGCGTGCCGTTAAAGAATCTGCAGAACGTGTTAACGGAAAAGAAATTTATTTAATTCATGAGCCTATGGCGGCGGCTATTGGGATTGGCGTTGATATTATGGAACCTAAAGGAAATATGATTGTTGATATAGGTGGTGGAACAACTGAAATTGCAGTAATAGCTTTAGGTGGCATTGTATGTGATAAATCTATTAAAGTTGCTGGAGATGTATTTACCAATGATATTATTTACTATATGCGCACACAACATAATTTGTATGTTGGTGATCGTACTGCTGAAAGAATTAAAATTCAAATTGGTGCAGCTACTGAAGATTTAGATGTTCCGTCAGAAGACATGAGCGTTCAAGGACGTGACTTACTTACAGGAAAACCTAAACAAGTCCAAATATCTTATCGTGAAATTGCAAAATCATTGGACAAATCTATTTTGCGTATTGAAGATGCGGTAATGGAAACTTTATCGAAAACTCCTCCAGAACTTGCAGCAGATATCTATAATACAGGAATGTATTTGGCTGGTGGTGGCTCAATGCTTCGTGGACTAGATAAACGACTCTCTCAAAAAACAGATTTACCAGTTTACATTGCCGAAGACCCTTTAAGATGTGTTGTTAGAGGAACTGGAATTGTATTAAAAAACATTATTAAATATAAAAACGTATTGATTAAATAGAACATAACCAATGCAACAAATCATTAATTTTTTAATAAGAAACAAAACTTTTCTTTTGTTTTTGTTGCTGTTTTCTATTTCACTTACACTAATTTTTCAATCGCACTCTTACCATAAAAGTAAGTTTATTAATTCGGCTAATTTTTTTACTGGAGGAATTTACCAATCTGTTAATAATATTAAACAATACTTTAGTTTAAAAAAAGAAAATAAAACTCTGTTAGAAGAGAATAATAGGTTAAAATCTATTTTATTTAATTCAGAAACTGGAGCATCTAAACAGACTTATTTAGTTGAAAATAATTCAGATAATTACAAATTAATTCCAGCACAAGTCTATAAAAACAGCTATTCTGCAACTAATAATTATCTCACAATAAATAAAGGTATAAAGGATAGCGTTAGTCAAGATTTTGGAGTTATAACTTCTAAAGGAATTATTGGTATTATAGATAACACATCAAACAACTATGCAAGAGTGATGTCTATTTTAAATACTAATAGTAGAATAAACGTACAGCTAAAAAAAACAAACCATTTTGGCACATTAATTTGGGATACAGAATCTCCAACACATGTAAATCTTATTGATGTTCCAAAACTTGCTCCAGTAACTGCTGGAGACACCATTATTACAGGTGGACGCTCTACAATTTTTCCAAAAGGAATTCCTGTTGGTGAAGTTGTATCTTTTAAACTGGATGAAACCGAAAATTATTACAACATTAAAATAAAGCTATTTAATGATATGACAAATGTTGGGCATGTGTATATCATAGAAAATCTCGATACTGAAGAAATTTCAATTTTAAATAATCAAGATGAATAATATTGTCTCTGTAAATATTACTCGCTTTATAGTCTTGGTTCTAATTCAAGTTTTGGTATTGAATAACATCAATTTTTTAGGTTATATTAATCCTTACATTTACATTTTATTTATTATCCTTTTTCCTATTAAGAATAATCGTCTTCTTTTTATTTTCTTAGGTTTTTTACTGGGTTTAGCTGTTGATTTGTTTTTAGATTCAGGAGGTGTTCATGCTGCTGCATGTGTTTCTATTGCTTATGCACGTCCTGTTATTTTAAAGTTTGCTTTTGGAATGTCGTACGAGCATCAAACTATGAGATTTGGCTCAACTGAATTTGGACAACGCTTTACCTATTTTTCGATAATAACACTGATCCATCACCTCATATTATTTAGCCTCGAAATTTTTAACACATCAAAAATAATTTTAATCCTTAAAAAGTCGTTATTCTCAAGTATCTTTACAATACTGCTTTGTCTTTTAATAACTATCTTGTTTAGCAAAAAAAATAAATGAGAAAACTACTACTCTTTTCAATTGTAATATTAGTAGGCATACTTTTTATTACAAGGCTGTTTTACCTTCAAGTATATTCTGGTGAGACCTATAATATATATGAAGACAATGCGATACGAAAAGTGTTTCACTACCCAAAAAGAGGCTATGTTTACGACCGTAACCAACAATTGTTAGTAGCAAACCAACCATCTTATGATGTTATGATTATTCCTCGTGAAGTAGAGCCATTAGATACTTTAGAATTCTGTTCACTTTTAAAAATTGAAAAAGAAGATTTTATAAAATCATTTAAAAGAGCTAATCGCTATTCACCACGATTGCCTTCCGTTTTTTTAGCACATTTATCTAAAGAGGACTACGCTTATCTATCGGAAAAAATGAGAAAATATGAAGGGTTTTATATTCAAAAAAGATCCTTGCGTGATTATCAAACCTCTATTGGCGCTAATGTTTTGGGCTTTATTGCAGAAGTTAACCAAAAAACTATAGCAAAAGACCAATACTATAGAATGGGTGATTTAATTGGTAAACAAGGCATAGAACTCTCTTATGAAAAAGATTTACGTGGCGTAAAAGGAGTAAAATTTATTCAGAAAGATAGGTTTAACAGAAATCTTGGTCCATTCAAAAATGGAGATTTTGATACTATTCCAACAGCAGGAAAAGATATAACTATTACCATTGATGCAAATCTTCAAGAATATGGAGAACTTTTAATGCAAAACAAAATTGGAGGCATTGTAGCTATTGAACCAAGTACTGGCGAAATATTAAGTCTGGTTTCTGCACCATCATACAATCCAAACCTATTAGTTGGAAGACAGCGTTCTGCAAATTATACCAAACTCCATAACGACTCTATTCACCTTCCGCTAATTGATAAAGGCTTGCTGCGAATGCATGAACCAGGCTCTCCGTTTAAATCTCTTATAGCCTTGGCAGCTCTTCAAGAAGGAGTAATAGATATTAATACTACTATTACTTGTCATCATGGCTATACCTATGGCAGAAATAACCGAAAAATGGGATGCCATTGTGGTGGTGGAAAACGAAAATTAATTCTCGGAATTTCAAAATCTTGCAATGCCTACTTTGCAAATGCATATCGCAAAACTATAGACAAGTATGATGATGCCAGTCATGCTATGGATGTTTGGAGTAACCATATAAAAAGTTTCGGATTAGGAGATTATTTAGGTTATGATTTGTCCATTGGCAAAACAGGAAATATACCAAATGGACAATACTACAACAAATGGTATCCTGATTTTAAATGGGGCTCCACAACTACAATTTCTAATGCTATTGGTCAAGGCGAAATACTTGTAACACCAATACAATTAGCAAATATGACAGCTGCAATTGCAAATAGAGGATATTATTATACACCACATATTATTAAAAATATTGAAGGTCAAGAAATTGATCTAAAATACAAAACACGAAATCAAACAACTATAGATAAGCAGCATTTTGAGCCTGTAATACAAGGACTTTTTGATGTATATGATAATGGAGGTACAGCTTATTTCTTGAAAGTTCCTGAAATAGAAATTTGTGGTAAAACAGGAACCGCAGAAAATTTTACATTAATTGATGGTGTACGAACTCAACTTACAGACCATTCCATTTTTGTTGCTTTCGCTCCTAAAGACAATCCTAAAATTGCTATAGCTGTTTTTGTAGAAAATGGTTACTATGGTGCACGTTGGGCTGGACGAATAGCAAGTTTAATGATAGAAAAATATATTAAAGGAGAAATTACATTAAAACAAATGGAAAAACTTGTACTAGAAAAAAGTCTAGAAGAAGAATATATAAAACCATATAGGGGAAAACCATTTAAGATTAATTACTAATGAGTTTAAACCGAAATAGAAATTTTAAATTTGATTGGATTAGTATAGTTCTTTTTTTACTGCTAGTTGGTTTTGGTTGGTTAAATATTTTTTCAGCTTCACTTTCGGGAGAAGTTTCAAGTTATCTAGACTTTAGTCAACCTTATGGTAGACAACTTGTATTTATCATTTTTACTTTTGCACTAATCATTTTAATTTTTTCTTTAGAGGCTAAATTCTACGAACGCTTTGCCAGTATTATATATGTAGTGTCTATGCTAACCTTAATTGGCTTATTTATATTTGGGAAAAATGTAAATGGAGCTACATCATGGTATGCCTTTGGAAGTATTACAATTCAACCAAGTGAGTTTGCAAAAGTTGCGACTGCATTAGCAGTTGCAAAATATATTAGCGATTTACAAACAAATATTAAAAACACAAGAGACCAATTAAAAACAATTGTAATTATTAGTATTCCAGCCATATTAATTTTATTGCAAAACGATGCAGGAAGCACTGTTGTTTACACATCTTTTTTCTTTGTTTTTTATAGAGAAGGAATTCCTCAAATTTATTTATTTATAGGATTAGTATTATTAATTTTAGGTGTTTCCTCACTTAAATTTTTAGCTTTACCAACATCGATCTTGGCTATAGTAATAATTTTTATACATCACTTTTTTATTAAGAAAAAAAGAAGAACTATACTCAATCCTATATTAATTTCCTTAACATGTATCATAATTTCATTTGGAGTTCAATTTTTTTACAGTAGCATATTACAACCTCATCAACAAGATAGAATAAGCTTATGGTTGCTAATAGAAAAAGATCCAGTTAAGCTAGAACAGATGAAAAAAACGATTTTATATAATCTTAACGAATCTGAAAAAGCTATTAGTTCTGGAGGTGTTACAGGAAAAGGATTTTTAGAAGGCACCCGTACTATTGGAAAATTTGTGCCAGAACAACATACAGATTATATTTTTAGTACAGTTGGAGAAGAATGGGGATTTATAGGTAGTGCTTTTGTGGTTGTATTATTTGTGCTATTAATAACTAGAATTATATATCTTGCCGAACTTCAAAAATCGCAATTTAGTCGTGTATTTGGTTATGGAGTAGCTTCTATTCTATTTTTTCATTTTATGATAAATGTTGGGATGGTAATGGGTTTAATCCCAACTGTTGGAATTCCTCTACCTTTTTTTAGTTATGGTGGTTCAGGACTTTGGGGATTTACCCTATTGCTTTTTATTTTTATAAAACTAGATTCTAACCGAATTAATGAATGGTAATCTTTCAATAGAAAAAATCAGGGTAACTATAACCTAAATCTTCAGGTAATTTATTTTTTGTAAAAACCTGTTTTAATTGGTCTATTAAAATTTCTTTTTCATTAATAATAATAATTTTTCCCTTTAAAGTAATATGATTTTTAGAGTTTAGTTCGCTTAAAGCACGTATAGCAAACTCAACAGAAGTATTTGCAAAATTGGCAATATCCTTTCTCGCAGTACCAACTGAAATTTCAATCCCTTGATTAGTAGTTTCACCAAATTTGTAAGCAATAAGCAATAAAGCATCAATAACTCTTTCCGATGCAGAAAATAACGTTAAATGTTTCTGTCTTATCTTGTAATGACTGAGCTTGTCTGAAAGTTTTTTAATTAATAATATGCTTAATTCTCTATTGTTATTCAAGATAAAATGCAAATGTTCTATATCTATAAAATAAACTTTTACCTTTTCCATTACAATAGCACTTGCCCAATAATATGCAGAATTTAAACTAGACAAACCTATTAGATCTCCTTTAGAAACAAATCTTAAAATATTAGATTTTTGATTTAAAACAGTAGTAAAAACTTTAACCTTTCCTTCAATAATAATAAAAATACCTTGAACTAATTTACTTTCTTCTATTAAATAATCACCTTTATTAAAAGTTTTAATGCTAATTAAATTCGCAGTATCCTCATGCTTAGCAATTAATTTAAAAGTCCGTAATAAATTACCTCGTTGTTCAAAATTACTGCTTTTACGTTTCGAATAATTACCTTTAGCCATAATTTAATAATTTTACAGAATATTAATTTGGTAAATGCTTTTTTATTTAAAAACCTTTTATACTTTAAGCTATTCGTAAAAATAAAAAGTCTGCAAATTTGTGCAGACTTAGTCTTTTGGTGGGCGCAGAGGGATTCGAACCCCCGACCCCTTGGGTGTAAACCAAGTGCTCTGAACCAACTGAGCTATGCGCCCAAATTATTGGACTGCAAATATAAGTCAGATTTTTTATCTACCAAATATTTGGAAGCTAATTTCTAAATAATTTCAGCTACAACAAATGTGCTTCCTCCAACAAAAATTAAATCATTTTTATCAGCATTTTCTTTGGCAGAATCTAAAGCTGTTTTAACGGTTTTGTAAAGATTGCCTTTAAGCCCTTTTTTAACAAAATGAGTCTTCAAAATTTTAGCATTTAACCCTCTTTCTATATTTGGTTTACAAAAATAATAATTAGCTTTTTTAGGAAATAAATCAATGAGATTATCAATCTCTTTATCATTTACCATACCTAAAACTATGTGTAGATTATTAAAGGTTTCGATTTTAATTTGATTCATCACAAAAGTTAATCCTTCTTTATTATGAGCTATATCACATAATATTTTTGGACTAGTTTGCAACACTTGCCAACGACCTTTTAAATCTGTGTTAAGTATTACATTTAGTAAACCTTTTTTAATGTTGTTTTCTGAAACATTAAACCCTTTTTTACAAATTTCTTTAACAGTTTGCACTGCAGTTTTTATATTTTTCTTTTGATAATTCCCTCTTAAATCTGAAGGATAATCTGTTGTAATTAATTCGTCAGCGAAATAAATAGGAGCTTCATTTTCTTTAGCTAAATCTGTAAAAATTGGTTTGGTTTCTTTTTGAGTTTCACCAATAATAACTGATATATTGGGTTTTATTATCCCTCCTTTTTCTAAAGCAATTTCATTTAATGTATTCCCTAAAAATTGTGTGTGATCCAAACCAATATTTGTAATAACAGAAACTTCTGGTGTAATAATATTTGTAGAATCTAATCGTCCTCCAAGACCAACTTCAATTATTGCAATATCAACTTTTTGTCTTGCAAAATAATTAAATGCCATGCCAACTGTCATTTCAAAAAATGATAACAAATTTGATTCAAAAAACGATTTGTTCTTTTTAATAAACTCTATTACAAATTGCTTGCTAATAACTCTTCCATTAATTTTAATGCGTTCTCTAAAATCTTTTAAATGAGGCGAAGTATATAAACCTATGTTATATCCTGCTTCTTGTAAAATAGAAGCAACCATATGGCTTGTTGAACCTTTACCATTAGTTCCAGCAATATGAATTGATTTAAATTTGGTTTCAGGGAAATCTAAATGCTTTGAGAGTTTAAGGGTATTTAATAAATCTGCTTTATAAGCCGTTTTACCTTTATTTTGATACATAGGTAATTGGCTAAACATCCAATTAATCGTATCGTTATACTCAATGCACATAGGTTTTCGGCTTTTTCACTTTTTCTTTTTTCATTTGTCAAAATTTCCTAA
>Ga0164320_10000040_pt1 | contig 31306 bp, 30 predicted proteins | sample GuaBasSediGuay11_FD_113736 | JGI IMG/M metagenome (GOLD analysis project Ga0164320, IMG submission 113736) | Subseafloor sediment microbial communities from Guaymas Basin, Gulf of California, Mexico - Guay11, Core 4567-28, 0-3 cm | ecosystem: Environmental > Aquatic > Marine > Hydrothermal...
ATCGACAGATTCTAATGGATTAGTTTCTGTAAGTTGTCCTGCGATAACTCTCGATAATATTGGCATGTATCTATTTGGAGAATTGCTGGGAGGTCTTGACCTCCAAGTAGCTCCTGTTGTTTTTGTTGGTCCAAAATTGGCACTAGTTGTAACACCATTATCAATTTGCTCCCAAGTATAAGTATGAATATCTCCACCATCAGCATCTGTACTTGCTCCTTTTAAAATAAAAGCTGTGCCTTGCGGAATAGTATAATCATTTCCAGCATTGGCAACAGGAGGATTGTTAACAATTGCAGTACTTGTCCAGCATGTTCTCACATCCAAATTATTTAATATTTGGTCAATACTGTGGTAATGAAAATAAGGATCGCTATGATCCTGTACATCGTTTGATCCAGTAATTCCAGCATAACCCATTATGGTTGTTCCTGAACCAGATTCAGATTGTACTCCAGTGCCTTCATTTGAATGTGAAAATGTATGATTTGCTCCCATTTGGTGTCCAATTTCATGTGGTACATAATCGATATCAAAAAAATCTGTCATATAAGGGCCTCCATCATTATCTAAAAAGGTATGAGAAGAAAATCCACTTCCTTTTTGATTATCTACACAAACACATCCTATACATCCAGCATTACCATTATTACCTCCAAAATGAAATAGATGTCCTATATCATAATTTGCTTCACCAGTAACACTAGTAAGTGTGCTTTGTAATTCAGAATTAAAACTACCAGTATAAGGATCAGTTCCTGCATCTGGATAAACTAATTCTATTCCAGTTACTAAAGTAAATGTTACTGCCATATCAACTTCAAATACTTCATTAGATCTATTTAAAGTGGATACCACTTGTGCCAATGCATCAGCTTGAGCATCACCATTTCCAGCATTACCATCATCCCAAAAGTTTGTATATTCTCCTGTTGTAGAAATGGCAATTCTTAATGTTCTTAAAATTTGATCATTGGCATCTCTATTAGATAATATGTTCTCTCTTTTAGGAACAAAAGTATTTTCCGTTAAACACTCAAAAGATTTTGAAGTATTTAATTTAGCCGCTCTGTTATAAACTAAATATTGTCTGTTAGATATTTTAGTAGTAGGTGATAAAAAACTAGTTGCTTTATCAGTATATGAAGTCATTGCATTTACTCCAAGAGGAGTAACACTAAAACGAATTCTTGTACCAGGATTATCTATACTAAAACCCAAATATGTTTTAATATTTGGATATCGCATTGAGAGCTCTTGAGAAAGTACAGGAGCTTCTATTACTCTAAAATTCTCTATTTTTCCAGCTTCATTTGGAAAGCTAACTATAATATTTGACTTTCCACTAAACTGACCTCTAATTGGAGCTCCAACTAATTGTTCTTTTAAAGAGATTAAGTCTAATTGATACATTTTATAATTAGAATCATCTAGATTTTTTAATGAAACTCCTTGTGTTCCTTCTTTAAAATTTGCTTCATTCCAATAGTTTTGTTGACTAGAGATAGAAAAGGTCAATAAAAAAAAGGAAATAAAAAAAACATAGTGTAGTTTTGTTTTCATGAGTAGTTTTTTAACATATGTTAACAAAGTTAATTTTTTTTTTGAGAATCCATAATAAGTTGCTTTTTTATGAATAAAATAATTAAACTAAAAAATTATAACAACACTAAAAATTCTGTAGTTACTATTGGAACCTTTGATGGTGTGCACATTGGACATCAAAAAATAGTGAAACGTTTAATTAAAATTGCAAAAAAAAATAATCTACAATCGGTTGTTCTAACATTTTTTCCACATCCTAGAATGGTATTGCAAAAGGGTGCCAATATCAAGTTAATTAATACCATTGATGAGAAAGCACAATTGTTTGATAATTTAGGGTTAGATTATCTTGTAATAGAAGAATTTACCAAAGCGTTTTCAAGATTAACTGCATTAGAATTTGTAAGAGATATTTTAGTAAACAAACTTCATGTTAGTCATATTATTATTGGTTACGATCATCAATTCGGAAGAAATAGAACTGCAAATATTAATGATTTAAAAGAATATGGTGAACTATATGATTTTAAGGTTACAGAAATAACTGCTCAAGATATTGATGAGGTTACTATAAGTTCAACAAAAATTAGAAATGCGTTAAATGAAGGTGATATTATAACTGCTAATGCTTTTTTGGGCTATCATTTTATGTTAACAGGAACGATTGTAAAAGGTAAAGGTATTGGAAAACAAATCGGTTTTCCAACAGCTAATTTGTTAATAGAAGAAGCGTATAAGTTAATCCCAAATAGTGGCGTTTATGTCGTTAAATCAAAACTAAATGCTAACACTGTTTATGGAATGATGAATATTGGTACTAACCCAACGGTTGGTGGTAAAAGTCAATCTATCGAAATCCATTTTTTTGATTTTAGTCAAGATATTTATGGTAAGAAAGTTAATATAGAGCTTATAAAACGATTAAGAGGTGAGCAAAAATTCGAGTCTATTGAAGCGTTACAAAAACAACTTTATAAAGACAAATCCAATGCTTTAGATTACATAAATAGAAATGATGTTTAGCTGTTTTATTTAGATAAATTCAATGTATGAATGTTATAATTCATTAAATTTGCAAACCAAAATACTCCGAAGTTTTATTAAACGTAGGAGTACTTAAAATTTAATCAATGCTACAAGTACCTTTCATTAAAGAACATAAAGATTTAGTAATTGCACGTTTAGCGAAACGAAATATTGATGCTACACAAATGATTGCTGATGTTATAACTTTTGATAAAGAACGAAGAAGTTTGCAAACACAGTTAGATAACACTTTGTCAGAATCTAATACTTTATCTAAAGAAATTGGGATACTTTATAAATCTGGAGAAGCTCAAAAAGCAAATATATTAAAAGAGAAAACAGCGAACTTAAAACAAGACGCTAAACAATTAACAGAGCAGCTTAATACAAAAGTAGAAGCTTTACAAGAACTACTATATAAAATACCCAATATTCCACACGAATCTGTTCCAAAAGGAAATACAGAAGACGATAACGAAGAAGTTTTTAGAGAAGGTGATATTCCTGTGTTGCACGACAATGCAATGCCACATTGGGAATTAGCTAAAAAATACGACATAATTGATTTCGAGTTAGGCAACAAAATAACTGGAGCAGGCTTTCCTGTGTATAAAGATAAAGGTGCAAAACTACAACGCGCTTTAATCAATTATTTTTTAGATAAAAATATTGCTGCTGGATATAAAGAAATGCAAGTGCCACATTTGGTAAATGAAGCTTCAGGTATTGGAACAGGAAACTTACCAGACAAAGAAGGGCAAATGTATCATATAAATGGTAATGGAGATAATTTTTATTTAATTCCAACAGCCGAAGTTCCAGCAACAAATATTTTTAGAGGAGATTTGTTAGCAGAAAACGAATTGCCTAAAGCAATCACAGCTTATACACCTTGTTTTCGTCGTGAAGCAGGTAGTTATGGAGCAGATGTAAGAGGATTAAATAGATTGCATCAATTTGATAAAGTTGAAATTCTTCGTGTCGAACATCCCAGTCTTTCTTATCAGGCTTTAGAAGAAATGGTTGCACATGTGAAAACGATTTTAAAAGAATTAAAATTACCATACAGAATTTTACGCTTATGTGGTGGCGATTTAGGATTTACATCTGCATTAACTTACGATTTCGAAGTGTTTTCAACAGCACAAGACAGATGGTTAGAAATTTCTTCGATTTCTAATTTTGAAACATTTCAAGCCAACCGATTAAAATTGCGTTTTAAAAATAGTAAAGGTAAAAGCGAATTAGCACATACTTTAAATGGTAGTTCTTTGGCATTGCCAAGAGTTTTAGCAGGAATTTTAGAAAACTATCAAACCGAAAAAGGGATTGTCATTCCGGAGGTTTTAGTACCATACACAAGATTTGCTATAATAAATTAATTTGTAGCTTTTTTCTTTCCTAATAAATTAAAATTTATTAATTTCAACGATAAAGTGTGAAAAAAACACGCCGTTCAACGAATTTATTCTTTTTTTCTTTGATTTTTAAAATAAATTGTAGAAGTTAGTATAACCAAAGCTAATTAACCTACTTAATGAAAAATTTTAAACGCATTATACTGCTAATAACATTAGTAGTATTAATAATAAAAGTTGTTTTATAAATGTAATTTTGAACTTGTCTTATATCGAATTATAATTATTTTACAATACATAAAGAATTACCAAAGCTGAATATTTGAATCATTTTTATTAAAATATGATTAATAGCACATTTATTTTGGATGGTAATGCCTGAACTTCGGTTCAGGCATTTTTTTATAATAACATTAATAAAAACTCATAAACACATTTGCTATATTTACAAAAATCATATTTATGAGAGTAGTGTTGCTTATATGTGTTTTCTTAATTTCTACTTTTGCGGTTTCACAAAACGAGCAATCAGCCTTAAATTATTTTAATAACGGAGAATTTGAGAAAGCATTATTTTCTTATAATAAACTATACAATGCAAATAAAGGTAATCTTAATTATCTGTATAAAATCATAGAAATTCATCAACAGTTAGAACAGTTTGATCTAGCCGAAAAATTATTACTTTCTCAATTTAACAATAATCCAATGTATTTAGTAGAGTTGGGTTATAATTTTCAATTAAAAGGCGAACAAGAAAAAGCTGGTGAATATTATAATCAAGCAATATTCAAGATTGAAGAAAAACCTATTTATGCATTTAGTATTGCTAGACGTTTTGAAACACATGCACTCATAGATTATGCTGCAAAGGTATATGAAAGAGCGATGGAGTTAAGACCAGAATCTAACTATTATATTCAGTTGGCAAGAATTTATGGAGAGCAAGAAAAAGTTGAAAAAATGTTTAATAGCTATATCAATTTTCTTGAGAAAAGTGCCAATTATACCATTCAAGCAAAAAGAATATTTAGTGAATATGTCTCTGAAAACGGTGAAGACGAGAATAACAAATTATTACGCAAAGTATTACTTAAAAAAATACAAACACAGCCTAATACATTATGGAACAAACTCTTAAGTTGGCTGTTTATTCAGCAACGCGACTATAATAAAGCCTTTGCTCAAGAAAAGGCAATTTATAAACGTGAGCAAGAAACCATAATTGGCATCACAGATTTAGCAAATATTACAATAAACGATGGCAACATAGATATTGCAAATGAGATACTTACATTTATTATAAACAATGCTTTCGATTTAGATACAGTTCTAAAAGCACATAAAGATATCTTAGAGCTAGAAACTAAATATGCCTTAAAAACAGATTATAAAACTATAGATAAAAAGTATAAAGCTTTATTAGAAGAATTTGGAATGTTACCACAAACTATAGATTTTCAAATATCGTATGCTCATTTTATTGCTTTTTATTTAAACGATCCTAATACTGCAATTTCATTTTTAAAAGAGGCATTAAAAATAAGATCTTCAGGATTTCATCAAGCAAAGGTTAAATTAAAATTGGGTGACATATTGGTATTTCAAGAAAAATTTAATGAAGCATTAATCTATTTTTCTCAAATTCAAACCAGTTTAAAAAACAGTACAATTTCTCAAGAAGCAAGATTTAGAGTTGCAAAAACCAGTTATTATAAAGGCGATTTTAAATGGGCAGAATCTCAACTTATAATTTTAAAATCTTCAACATCACAGCTTATTGCTAACGATGCTTTAGATTTAAAACTGCTTATTTCCGATAATAAATATGAAGACTCTTTACAGACTGCTTTAAAATTATATGCTAAAGCCGATTTAATGGCTTTTCAAAATAAAACAGACAAAGCGATTTCGCTATTAGATAAAATTTTACAAGAACATAAAACAGAAACAATAATTGCACAAGCACTTTTTAAACAAGCTCAATTATTCGAAATTAAACAACAATTCGAAAAAGCTAAAACTAATTATGATGCTATTATAACAAACTACCGAGAAGGTATTTTAATAGACGATGCTTACTTTGCTTTAGCAGAACTTTATTTAAATAATTTAGCACAACCAGAAAAAGCCAAAACCTTGTACGAACAAATCTTATTTAACCACGAAGATAGCATCTACTTTGTAGAAGCACGAAAGAAATACAGAGCTTTGCGTGGTGATGCTATAAATTAATATGTCATTCCTTCGAAATCGAAGATTCACGAATACAATAATTTTAAATAGTGAATTAATGAGTAAGGCAGGAATCCACAACACGTAAAAAATGTACATATATAACGTAACAATAAATGTGAACGAAAGCATTCACGAAGAATGGTTAACGTGGATTAAAGAACACATACCACAAGTATTAGCAACAGGAAAATTTACTGAAGCAAAACTCACAAAAGTTTTGGTTGAAGAGGAAATGGGAGGAATAACATATGCTGTACAATACAGAGCAAAATCTAGAGAAGCTTTAGATGCTTATTATAAAGAAGACGCTGATAAATTAAGACAAGATGGTTTATCTAAATTTGCAGATAAAGTATTAGCTTTTAGAACAGAGCACGAAATTATTGATGAGTATTCAGTAGCATTTAAATGAAAAATGAATCTTCGATTTTTTCATCGAGGTTTCAATTTAAATTGTCTTTCCCATAAAAATGGGAATCTATTGGAATTTTCACAATGAAATCCAACTAAAGAATCCATATCTTCGCACATCAAGTATTAGGCTTCAAACTCTAAAAAACATTCGTGAATTCGTGGCAAAAGACTATCAAGTAAAAGCAAAAAAATATTTAGGGCAGCACTTTTTAAGAGATGAGAATATCGCTAAAAAAATTGCAAATACTTTAACGTTAAAAGGCTATAAAAACATCTTGGAGATAGGTCCAGGAATGGGAGTTCTTACCAAGTACTTACTTCAAAAGGATGTTACAACTTATGTTATTGAGATAGATTTAGAATCGGTAGAATATCTAAAAGCTAACTACTTAAATCTTGCACATAGAATTATAGAAAAGAATTTTTTAAGGTACGATTTAAACCAAGTTTTTAAAGGTAAACCTTTTGCAATAATTGGTAATTTTCCATACAATATTTCAACACAAATAGTTTTCAAAGTATTAGAAATGCGTCATCAAATTCCAGAATTTTCTGGAATGTTTCAGAAAGAAGTTGCGCAGCGCATTTGCGAAAAAGAAGGCAGCAAAAAGTATGGCATTCTTTCAGTATTAACCCAAGCGTTTTATAATGCAGAATATTTATTTACTGTGCCGCCACAAGTTTTTAATCCACCACCAAAGGTAGATTCTGGCGTGTTAAGACTTACTAGAAAAGAGAATTACACATTGCCTTGCAATGAAAAATTATTTTTCAAAGTAGTAAAAACAGCGTTTCAACAACGTAGAAAAACACTTCGGAACAGTTTAAAAACACTCAATTTAAGCGATAATTTAAGAGAAGATGTTATCTTTGGCAAGCGTCCGGAACAATTAAGCGTTTCAGAGTTTATTAAACTCACAATTTTAATTGAAAACGACACTAAATAAAACTTATCATCAACTGTCATTTAGAGTGATTTTGAAATTTATTTCAGAATTGTATCGAGAAATATTTGAAACTAAAATTTCTTGTGGAAGAAAACAAAGAAAATATCAAATTTCAGATAAGCGATGAGCTTATAAAAAGCGTAGAACAATTAATAGATTCTAAAAGCGATAAAGAGACTTTAGAATTATTAAATAAATTCCACCATGCTGATATTGCCGAGATTTTAGAAGAACTCCATTTCGACCAAGCCATTTATGTTATAAAACTACTAGATAGTGAGTTGACTTCAGATATTTTAATGGAGCTTGATGAAGACGATCGCGAAAAAATTCTTAAAAATCTTTCGGCAAAAGAAATAGCAGAAGAAATTGAAGAACTCGATTCAGATGATGCGGCTGATATAATTGGAGAACTTCCCGAAGATCGTCAAGAAGTTGTAATTGCTCAAATAGAAGACGAAGAGCATGCTCAAGACATAAAAGAATTATTAACCTACGATGAGGACTCTGCTGGTGGATTAATGGCAAAGGAGTTAGTAAAAGTGAATGAAAATTGGACAGTTACACAGTGTGTTAGAGAAATGCGCGAACAAGCAGCCGAAGTTACTAGAGTTCACTCTATTTATGTTGTAGATGATGCAGATAAACTCATAGGAAGATTATCATTAAAGGACTTGTTAGTTGCAAATACTCGCGCTAATATTAAAGAAATTTACATACCGAAAGTAGATTATGTAAATGTAAATGAAAATGTAGAGGATGTTGCAAAAGTGATGCAAAAGTACGATTTGGAAGCAATTCCAGTAGTTGACCAAAACCAGACATTATTAGGTAGAATTACTATTGACGATATTGTAGATGTTATAAAAGAAGAAGCCGAAAAAGATTATCAATTAGCTGCTGGTATTACACAAGAGGTCGAAGCAGACGATAGTATTTTAGAGCACACAAAAGCACGATTACCTTGGTTAGTTCTTGGGCTTTTTGGAGGTTTAGCAAGTGTATTTATATTAGAAGATTTTGAAACATTAATGACTGATCCTAATGTAAAAAAACTATTCTTTTTCACACCACTAATAGCAGCAATGGCAGGAAATGTAGGTGTGCAGTCCAGTGCAATTATAGTGCAAGGTTTGGCTAACGATGTAGTAAAAGGAAGTCTTTTAAATAGGCTATTAAAAGAAGTCGGATTGAGCTTAATTAACGGAATAGCTTTAGGCGTATTAGTCATACTTTTTGGTGTAATAATGAACTACGATATAAACTTTAGTTTAACCATTGCTATTTCAATGCTTTGTGTCATAATTGTAGCAGCATTAATAGGCACATTTGTACCCATTATTTTAAATAAGAAAGGGATTGATCCTGCCATTGCCACAGGACCATTTATTACGACGAGCAATGACATTTTTGGAATTTTCTTATTCTTCTATCTCGCAAAACTTATTTTAGGATTTTAATATTTGGGCTTTGTCCAATGTAACTTTTTGTGTAGTTGGGCGTTCCCTTCAGGTCGCGCTATCACTACTCGCTTTTAATTTTCTGTCATTCCAGCCTCCCGATAGCTATCGGGAGGCTGGAATCCATAAAATGTAAAGAGCTCAAACAAACCGTTCAATCGCTAACGCAAAACTTCGTAATTTTACAGTATGAATACAATAAATATCAAGAACAAACTCTCAAAGTTTTCTAAAAACTGGAATCCTCACAAAATTGCAGTTGTAGATAATATGCAAGTGCTTTTAGCCAAAATTAAAGGTGAATTTGTTTGGCATAAACATGAATATGAAGACGAATTGTTTCAAGTAATAAAAGGAACTTTGTATATGCAATTTAGAGCTTCGTCCTCCGAAGCTGAAAACGAAGGAGGAATAAAAACAGAAGTAGTAAAAGAAGGCGAAATTATTGTAGTGCCTAAAGGCGTAGAACATAATCCAACAACAAAAAATAATGAAGAAGTACATGTGTTACTTTTCGAAAAGCTATCTACTGCTCATACAGGAAATGTAAAACACGAAAAAACTCAAACACATTATCCTGAAATTTAAACATGAAAATCCTTCATCTCGATACAAATCACCCATTACTTCTTAATCAACTTAAAAAATTAGGTTTTATAAATCATGAAGATTATACATCATCAAAAGAGAAAATTGAAAGCCATATTCATGATTATGACGGAATTATCATCAGAAGCCGATTTAATCTCGACAAACAATTTTTAGATAAAGCCACGAGATTAAAATTTATAGCTAGAGTAGGTGCTGGATTAGAAAATATTGATTGCCTTTATGCTAAACAAAAAGGCGTATATCTAATTGTTGCTCCAGAAGCTAATCGTAATGCGGTTGGCGAGCATACTCTAGGAATGTTATTGTCACTATTCAATAAACTCAATAAAGCAAATGCCGAAGTAAAAAAAGGCATATGGCATCGTGAAGACAATCGAGGCTTAGAACTCGAAGGAAAAACCGTTGGGATTATTGGCTACGGTAATATGGGAAAAGCCTTTGCAAAAAAACTTCGCGGTTTCGAAGTTGAGGTTCTGTGCTACGATATTAAAGATAATGTTGATGATGAAAATTGTAAACAAGTATCATTACAGGAATTTAAAGAAAAAGTAGATGTGGTTTCTTTGCACACTCCAGAAACGCCATTAACTATTAATATGATTAATACAGACTTTATCAATCAATTTAAAAAATCGTTTTGGCTACTAAACACAGCTCGTGGGAAAAGTGTTGTTACCAAAGATTTAGTTGAAGCATTAAAATCTGGCAAAATTCTAGGAGCAGGATTAGATGTGTTAGAATACGAAAAATCTTCTTTTGAAGATTTATTTAAAAAGACTGTCTCATCGAGCGTAGTCGAGATGCCAGAAGCATTTCAATATTTAATTAAAGCAGAAAATGTAGTTTTATCTCCTCATGTTGCAGGTTGGACCATAGAAAGCAAAGAAAAATTGGCACAAACTATAATTGATAAAATTAAAGATAGATTTTGTTAACTTTATAGAAATTTAAAATTAATCAAAATGACATCTAATGTTTCAACACCAGAAGAATACATTAAAGAACTCCCAGAAGACAGAATAGAAGTTATTTCAAAACTCCGAGACGTAATTAACAAAAACTTACCAAAAGGTTTTGTGGAAGGAATGGGTTATGGAATGTTAAGTTATCACATTCCTCATTCGGTTTATCCAGATGGTTACCATTGTACTCCAGAATTACCACTACCTTTTATAAATTTAGCTTCACAAAAGAATTTCGTTGCTATATATCATATGGGAATTTATGCAAATAAAGAAATTTTAAATTGGTTTACTGCTGAATACCCTAAACATTGCAAACGTAAATTAGATATGGGCAAAAGTTGTATTCGATTTAAAAAAATAGACGATATTCCTTATGAATTAATAGGTCAATTAACATCAAAAATATCTGCACAAGAATGGATTGATATTTATGAAACGAGAATAAAAAAATCTTCTCGTTAAGAAAAATAATAAAATTCAAGTTCAATGTGACCATTAAAAAACAATTAAATTGAACACATTAAGCTAATATAAAAAAGAAATAAATTTGAGTTAGTTAATTACTTACTGCAAGTCATAAAACATAAATAGAGATGGATTACGAGGAAGAAATAATAACACTTCAACAAAATTTACATAGTCTTGAAATGGAGCTAAACGAAACTAAAAAGAGACATAATAGTTTAGTTGATCAGATAATAACCTTAATTGAATATAAAGAATTGAAGAATCAATTTTAATTTGGGTTACATAAATATATCATTGCCTAAATTTAATTCTAAAAGAAAAAGGTTGTCATTCCGTACTTGATACGGAATCCATTTAAAATATTTGTGAATTTGTGGCAAGAAAAGTATTATAGTTTAACTTAATGAAATTCCCTCGAAAGAGGGAATAAATAAAATTTATTCAATGAAAAAAAGAGTAACAGGGTTAGGAGGTTTTTTGTTTAAAACAAAAAACCCAGATAAAATAAAAAAATGGTACGGAAAGCATTTAGGTTTACCAGTAGATGCGTATGGATGCACCTTTTGGTGGAAAGACAAGAAAGGCAAAGATTGTTCTACACAATGGTCGCCTTTTAAAGAAGATACTAATTATTTCAGTCCAAGTAAAAAGCAATTCATGATGAATTTTAGGGTTGAGAATTTACACGAGTTATTGGCAGTTTTAAAAGAGGAAGGCGTTACAATTGTTGGAGAAGTAGAAGAATATGACTATGGTAAGTTTGGGTGGATTCTTGACCCTGAAGGAAATAAAATTGAACTTTGGGAGCCAATAGATAGTGCTTTTTTGTAAATTGTAATACGTAAAACTAACAAAGCTATGAGCAAAATATATAAAAACTGTCAAAGCTGCGGAATGCCATTAAAAAAAGATCCTAAAGGAGGTGCTACTAATGCAGATGGTAGTATAAGTAAAATGTACTGTAGTTATTGTTTTGAAGATGGAAAGTTTTTACAGCCAGATTGGACAGCGTCACAAATGCAAGAATTGTCAAAAGGAAAGCTAAAAGAAATGGGCTTCCCAGGATTTTTGGCTGGATTTTTCTCAAAAGGAATTCCTAAATTAGAACGTTGGAAAAGATGATATTTTTTTCATATCAAACATTAATATTATATTAGCTGTAATCAATTTTAAAAATATATATTATGTCAGACGATAATAATTTGAAAGACAACCTTAATGATATGTTAGACGATGCCAAGAAAGGTGCAAGAAAAGCAGCAGAGAAAGCAGAAGAATTTGCTGGAGAAGCAAAAGAGAGCGCAAAAGATTTTGCAAAAGAAGCTAAGGAGACATTTAATAATGCTTCTGGTGAAAACAAAAAAGTTCTAGCTGGCATTCTTGCCATTGTTTTAGGTTCTTTAGGTGTTCATAAATTTATTTTAGGTTACAACAAGGAAGGTGTTATATTGTTAGTGGCAACATTAGTATTAGGCTTTTTTACTTGTGGCTTTGGAGCTGGTGTAACCGGATTAATAGGAATAATTGAAGGTGTTATTTACCTAACAAAAACAGATGAAGAGTTTTATAACACTTATCAAGTTGGACAAAAACCTTGGTTTTAAACAATATGTAATATTAAAAAGTCAGAATTATAGGTTTTGACTTTTTAATTAAGATTTACTATCGTTATATTGCAATATTACAATTTAAAACAATTCACTCATGGGAGCTTCAAAACTTAATATTCATTCTAAAAACAGTAATGACATTGCTATTATTGCTAAAGTGTTTGCACATCCAGCTCGTGTTTCAATTTTGCAATATATAAGTAAACAGGAAAGTTGTATTTGTAATGATATTGTAGATGAAATTGGTTTGGCACAACCTACAATCTCTCAACATCTGCAAGTAATATCTCAAGCTGGGTTACTTAAAGGAGATTTTAAAGGCAATAGCCTTTGTTACTGTATAAATATAGAACGTTTTCAAGAATTTCAAGAATTGTTTAACTCATTTTTTATAAAGTTAAATCAATCTAATTGTTAACTGCTTTTAATAAAATATATGAAAAACATACTTGTTTTATGTACAGGAAATTCATGCAGAAGCCAAATGGCTCATGGTTATTTAAATAAATTTGCTGACGGAAAAGCAAAAATTTTTAGCGCAGGAATTGAAACTCATGGTTTAAATCCTGATACTGTAGCCATAATGAAAGAAGATGGTATAGATATATCTAATCATACCTCAAATAATGTAGATGAATATGCTACTATTGATTTTGATTATATTATTACTGTATGTAATCATGCAAATGAAAATTGTCCATACATATCAAGTAAAAATGCTGTACGACTACATAATAACTTTTTTGACCCTTCAAAAGTTGAAGGCACTAAAGATGAAAAGTATGATGCTTTTTTAAAAGCTAGAAATGAGATAAAGACGTATTGTATTAACTTTTTAAAAGAAAACCTATAAACTTTTAGATTTCTTATGTTTCATAAGCAAGAAATCTAAAGGCAATGCATCTCCCATTCGTTGTTTCCCTAAATCACCGCCAAACCTTACATTTTCTGGTGGTGAATGATTTCCAAAATGATCTATATAAAATTCATCGGTAAAATTTTCAACTGATGATTGTTTTCCTCTTTTATATAGGATATTGAGTTTACTTTTTAATTTAACATAAACATTATTACTATTTTCTATTGGAAAAACTTCAATGAATCTATTTGGACTTACAGGATTATTTCCTAAATGTATTCTATAGCCTTCTTTATTTAATTTCTCTTGTGCTAATGCTCTCATAAAATGTAATACAGAGCCTTAGTAGGCTTCTTCTCTTTTTTCTAAAGTCCTTTTGGTTGGAACATCTTGAAGTGATTTGAAAAAATTAGCTCCTGAATAAAATACGTAATCTAAATTAAGTCGTTTTTTGTTTTTACTAACTAAAGAATAATTTACTTCAAAGCGATCTAATTCAACAGTAATTGTGTATTTTAAATTGGTATTTTTAATTAAAATAGGAGATTTAGCACGAGCTGTTAGTTGTTTTTTTGCATCATCATATCTTAAAATAATATCATCTTTATTCAAAATTATACATGATTTTCCGTTATCTGATTCTCCTAAATAATGTTTTATAAACTCTTTGAGCTTTAATTCCCTTGACCATGCATTTTTATGGGTTAGTAGTACTTCTTCTAAAACTTCGTTTGATTCGTACAGATGAATTGTCATTTCTTCATCAGTAGAAAATTCTTCAAATATTAAGGTTTTGTAACCAATAAAAGACACTATTAGTTGTGTTTGGATATTTTTGTTATATTCTAAAGTAAATTTGCCTTTTTCATTTGATGTGGTTCCAATAGTTGTATTGTCAAAGTAAATTGAAGCTCCTTCAATTGGATTGTTTGTATTTCCGTCAAGAATTATTCCAAAAATTTCTTGCGTAAAGGAAGTATTGGTATTAAATAATGTAAGAATAATTAAAGTTATTTTTAATAGGTGATGGTTAATCATATTGTTTTAATTTGTGTTAAAAGAACAAAAATCATGCCTATTAAATATCATCTATCATGATTCTCCATAAATTTACGTTCCAATTCTGCTTGAAATTCTTCCATAACAGGACGTACTGTGCTTTCTGGTAAATCGGCAATTTTAATATACATTAAGCCATCTACAGCATTGTTAAAAAAGGGGTCAACGTTAAAACCAATTAGCCTTGCATTTTGTTTAATGTATTTTTTTAGTAGAACAGGCATTCTAAGACTTCCAGGTTCCAATTCATCAATAATTCTATCAAATTTTTGAAGATCGGCTGCTGTTGCATCAAACACAAAATCTTTATCGGCATCTTTTAGTTTTACTTTAAATTCTTTTTTTGGATGCACATATTGTGCAATGTATGGATCGTAATAATGCGATTTCATAAACTCGATCATCAACGATTTTGAAAAGTTAGAGAATTGGTTGCTAATGCTTACGCCTCCAATTAAAAACTTATGCTCAGGAAAACGAAGAGTAGTATGCACAATACCTTTCCAAAGCAAAAAAAGAGGCATTGGCTTTTGCTGAAATTCCTTGATTATAAAAGCACGACCTAACTCGATAGAACGATTCATCATTTTAAAAAGTTCAGGCTCAAACCGAAATAAATCTTGAAGATAAAAACCGTCTATTCCATATTTTTCAAAAATTTTAGAACCTAACCCCATTCTATAAGCTCCTGCAATGACGCATTTTTCAGTATCCCAAAGAAACATGTGGTGGTAATAAGTATCAAACTTATCCAGATCAATAGCTTCATTTGTGCCTTCACCAACTTCTCTAAAGGTTATTTCTCGTAATCTGCCAATTTCTCGTAATATATTAGGAAGCTTACTTGCAGGTGCTAAATAAACTTCATAATTTTTACTTCTTAATAGTCTGTAATCTCCTTCTTTTAGTTCTTCAATTTCTTCAATCATAACGTCTGTTTTTACAGGAGTTACAATCTTTTTTGGGATTTTATGGATTTTTAGTGTGGAAGATATTGTCTCTAATCGTTTTGGTTTATCTTCAAAAGTATTAGACAACATATAAGTTTTTTTTCGTATAAATTCTGAAAAATCATTGATATCCTCATGTTCTTGCTGGTCTTTTACAGAAATAGGCTTACCAATCCTAACTTTTATGATGCGTCGTTTTTGTGTGAGTACTTCCGAAGGTAATTTAGCTGTTCTAAACGTGTCACTTATTTTTGATAATTTGTAAAACAGCTTACTATTTTTTGCGTGGAAATAAATTGGTACTACAGGAACTTCGGCTTTCTTTACAAGTTTCATAGCAGCATCTTCCCATGGCTTATCGACTACTAATTTACCATCTCTATATGTTGAAACTTCACCTGCAGGAAAAATTCCCAAAGGCTTACCTCCTCTTAAATGTAGGATAGAGTTTTTAAAACCTGTTATACTATTTTTAGCATCCTTTCTATCTTCAAAAGGATTAACAGGTATAATGTAAGGCTTTAAAGGTTCAATACGATGAAGCAGAAAATTAGCAATGATTTTAAAATCGCTACGTTGCTCTAACATTAATTTTAACAGCAAAATACCATCGATACCACCAAGAGGATGATTGGAAATAGTAATATAAGCTCCACTTTTTGGTAAACGTTTTAAATCTTCATCAGGAATTTCGAATTTAATTTGAAACTCATCTAAAAGTGCATTTAAAAATTCAAGGTCACTTAAATGTTTATTTCGATTATAAACATTATTTATTGTAGAAATCTTTAAAAGTTTTATGAGTAACCAACCAACAAAAGTTCCAATAAAACCATATCTGTCTGCCTTTATAGCTTTTGAGACTTCTTTTGCTGTAACTAATGCCATAGATTATTTTTTGAGCGAAATTCAAATATACTTAATAGCAAAACTAAAAGACTATTTGGTTACTATTTGAACGGTTTCTTGATACAATTGTTTTAATAAAACGATTTTATTTTTTTCTAAATTCTGAATTGATTTTTGGTCGTAATGGCGAATGGTATAAAGCGAAACATTTTCGTGATGAGTTACTTTAAATTTGGCTTTTAAATGCAAGAGTAATTTTTCTAAATTGTTATAGTTATTATCAATACAAACCGAAAAACTAATTGCAGAATTTTGTATCATATCAACTTTCATTTTATATAAATGCAATAAATTGAAAATTTCGCTAATATTTTCTTCAACTATAAACGAAAAATCTAAAGATGATAGCGAAATTAATACTTGGTTTTTCCTTACTATGAAACAAGGTGTTTTAGGATCTAAATCTATTCCCTTACCTATACTTGTGCCAGTATTTGTTGGATTAAAAAAAGATTTTACAAACAGCGGAATCTCTTTACGTTGTAAAGGTTGCAAGGTTTTTGGATGTATAACTGAAGCGCCATAAAAAGCCAACTCAATAGTCTCACGATAGGAGATTTGGTTAAGGAGTTGTGCGTTTTCAAAGTATCTAGGATCAGCGTTAAGTACACCTGGAACATCTTTCCAAATGGTAACACTTTGTGCATTTAAACAATAGGCAAAAATTGCTGCTGTATAATCACTCCCTTCTCTTCCTAAAGTTGTAGTAAAATTATTAGCATCGCTGCCTATAAACCCTTGAGTAATATTTAATATATTTTTCTTTACTTTTTTAGAAATAATACTTTGCGTTTTATCCCAATTTACTTTTGCGTTTCTATAATAGTTATCTGTTTTTATAAGATTGCGAACATCTAGCCAATTGTTGCTAATTCCAACATCATTTAGATATGTACTTATTATTGTAGTTGAAACTAGCTCTCCAAATCCAACAACTTGATCGTAAACAAAGTTGTAATCTGGAGATTTATTTCTATCAAAAAAGACACCTAACTCATTAAAAAACTCTGAAACTTTGCTAAATACTGGATGCTGTTCGTCCCGATGGTTATCGGGATCAAAAAGATTTAATAAAATTTCGTTGTGGTATTTTTTTATCTCCTGAATAGAACTTTGCAGTTCTTTTTTATTATTAAAATAGTTATCTATAACTTTTTCTAAAGCATTGGTTGTTTTTCCCATTGCAGAAACAACAACTAATGTATTATTATAGCCAACGGCTTCTAAAACTTTAATCAGGTTTTTTACACCTTCAGCATCTTTTACAGATGCACCTCCAAACTTAAATATTTGCATTAATCAATTTTTGATAAATAATTTTTTATTCCTTGTTCATCGAGTTGTACAACATCCCAATCTCTTAAGACTTTTGCTCCTTTTTTTTCATAAAATGTAATGGCTTCCTCATTCCAGTCCAAAACTTCCCAACTTATACGTTTTACACCTAAATGACAACCATATTTAACTACTTCATCTAATAAAGCCGTTCCCAAACCAAATCCTCTCATTTTAGGATTCACTACCAAATCTTCTAAATGTAAAACAACGCCTTTCCAAGTGGAGTAGCGTTGATAAACTAAAGCTATTCCTTCAACATGATTATTAATTTCTCCAACAAAACATTTAAAAGCAGGATATTTACCAAAACCATCTTTTTTCAAATCGTTTGCACTTATTTCAACAGCGTTTGGTTCTTTCTCAAAAAATGCTAATTCTTTAATTAAGTTTAGTACTTGAAGCATATCTTTTTCAGTAGCTGCTCTAATAATAAAACCCATATTTTTAAAAATAAGTTCAAAGATAGTTTAAAGTTGATAATTATAGGCTATTATTCTTTTACGAAAACGTTGTAGTTGATTAAAAAATACGATATTTGCGATAAATAATTACACTATTTAAAATGTCTCGAAAAAACCAAACTCTAGGTGAATTTATTATAGAAAATCAAACATCGTTTAAATATACTTCAGGTGAGCTATCGCGATTAATTAACTCTATTAGGTTAGCTGCAAAAGTTGTAAATCATGAAGTTAATAAAGCTGGATTAGTAGATATACTTGGTGCTTTTGGAGATACTAATATACAAGGCGAAGATCAACAAAAATTAGATGTTTATGCAAACGAAAAGTTTATACAAACTCTAACAAACAGAAATATTGTTTGTGGTATAGCTAGTGAAGAAGAAGACCATTTTATAGCAATAAACAGTCAGGATGAAAATAATCAAAATAAATATGTTGTATTAATCGATCCTTTAGATGGCTCGTCTAATATAGATGTAAACGTATCTGTTGGTACCATTTTTTCTGTTTTTAGACGAGTAACACCAATAGGAACTCCTGTAACTCTTGAAGATTTTTTACAAAAAGGAAACCAACAAGTTGCTGCTGGTTACATTATTTATGGTACATCTACAATGTTGGTTTATACTACTGGAGCAGGAGTAAACGGATTTACTTTAAATCCTGCTATTGGAGCTTTTTATTTATCTCATCCTGATATGCAATTCCCTGAAGATGGAAATATATACTCAGTAAACGAAGGAAACTATATTCATTTTCCTCAAGGTGTAAAAGATTATATAAAATATTGTCAAATGGAAGAAGGAAACAGGCCTTATACCTCAAGATATATTGGATCTTTGGTTTCCGATTTTCATAGAAATATGATTAAAGGCGGCATCTATATTTATCCAAATACGTCTAAAAACCCAACTGGAAAATTACGTTTGTTATATGAATGTAATCCAATGGCATTTATTGCAGAACAAGCTCTTGGAAAAGCGAGTGATGGATTTACAAGAATTTTAGATTTACAACCAACAGAATTACACCAACGTGTACCTTTCTTTTGCGGAAGTAAAATTATGGTTGAAGAGGTCGAAGAATTTATGCAAAAAGTAACGGTTTAGTTTTATTAACTAAAATAATTACACTTTTAGTATTAAATAGATGTTTTCAATTAATTAAAACAAGTCTTAATTCTTGTATCTAACAGCGAAGCGGTCTTTGTTCTTAAAATCATCTATTCATATTTTTTTTTATTTCGTAAATAAAAGTGTCTAAATCTACATGATCATTAACTAAAGACAATGCTTTACCTACTACATAATTTACATTTTCATGCGAGAATCCTAATCCTATAGCTATTTTTCTTAAAAGAATCTCTTCCTGCTCTCCTTTTATATGATCGACATAAACCATACGTGCTAAATCGTATAAACGTTCTAAACGTCTATTGTAAGACAATGGAGGATTTATATCATGTGATTTAAAATCCTTTAATATTTTTTTATAATTGCTTTCAGAAATATCCAAATTGTTTGCTAATCGATCTAAAAACCCTTTTTCTTCTTCCGAAATCACTCCATCATCCATTGCTACTCTCACTATTGCTGCAAAATGATCTTCATTTCGTCTTCTAAATCCACTATCGAATAAATGCAAAATTGACATAAATTATTTTGTTTAAATGTATTGCAAAGATAGTATTAATATAAGCTTATAAAAGCATAAAATTTAAAATTCTAATCAACTATTATTATATATTTGCATCTTAATACATCAAAGCTTTAGCGAAGATATACAAATTATTTTTTGGTGAGTAAAACACTTTTCTCGCAAACCTATGCACAGTCTTTGCAAACGCAAAAACTACAAAATACTATTACCAAATCTCAAAGTAAAGCACATTTAAAAGGTCTTGTTGGCTCTTCATTTTCTTTTATTATTGCTGATGTTTTTAAGCAAGCCGACAAACCCTTTTTATTGGTTTTTAACGATAAAGAAGAAGCTGCATTTTATCTTAATGACCTTGAGCAACTTCTTAATGAAAAAGATGTCTTATTTTATCCTGGAAGTTATCGCAGACCATACCAAATAGAAGAAACAGATAATGCCAATGTTTTATTACGTGCTGAAGTTTTAAACCGAATAAACTCCCAAAAAAAACCTGCTGTAATTGTAACATATCCTGATGCTCTTTTCGAACAAGTTGTAACTAGAAAAGAATTGGAACGCAATACCTTAAAGATTGCTGTAAACGATAATTTATCAATAGATTTTGTAAACGAAGTTTTATTTGAATATCAATTTAAACGTGTTGATTTTGTTACCGAACCTGGGGAATTTTCGGTTCGTGGAGGTATTGTAGATGTGTTTTCTTTTTCTCATGACGAACCTTACCGAATTGAATTTTTTGGAGATGAAATAGATAGTTTACGGACTTTTGATGTTGAAACTCAACTCTCAACCGAACAAATAAAGAAGATTAGTATTATTCCTAATGTTGCTAATAAATTTTTAGAAGAAAAAAGACAAAGCTTCCTAAAATATGTTGCACAAAAAACTGTGATTTTTACTAAAAATACCGAATTGTTATTCTCCAGAATAGATGATTTTTTTAATAAAGCCGAAGCAGCTTTTGAAACACTTTCAAAAGAATTACAACATGCAACACCAAACGAACTTTTTTGTAATTCAGAATTACTAAAAAAGCAGTTATTGGATTTTACTTTGGTTGAGTTTGGTGCTTCTTCTAAGCTCATTAGTCAAAGTTCTACTGTCACGTCGAGCGTAGTCGAGACGTTTCATACAATAGAATTCAACACAACTCCACAACCTTCCTTCAACAAACAATTCGATGTATTAATTGAAAATTTAAACTTAAATCATAATATAGGATTTACCAATTACATTGCCTGTGTAAGTGAGCAGCAAGCCAAACGGTTTCATGATATTTTTGAAGATGTTGAGCAGGACGTTCATTATAAAACGATTGTGTTATCCTTATATCAAGGTTTTATAGATAACGATAACAAAATAGTGTGCTATACAGATCATCAAATTTTTGAACGTTATCATAAATTTCATCTTAAAAATGGGTATGCCAAAAAGCAAGCCATTACTTTAAAAGAACTTACAAATTTAGAAATTGGCGATTATGTTACTCACATCGATCATGGCATTGGTAAGTTTGGAGGTCTTCGAAAAATAGATGTCGAAGGAAAAAAACAAGAGGCTATAAAATTGCTTTATGGAGAGCGTGATGTATTGTATTTAAGCATTCATTCGCTTCATAAAATTACTAAGTTTAATGGTAAAGACGGTAAGCCACCAAAAATTTATAAATTAGGAAGTAAAGCTTGGAAAACCCTTAAACAGAAAACGAAGTCCAGAGTTAAAGAAATAGCATTTAACCTCATTAAGCTGTATGCTAAACGCAAAATGAGAAAAGGATATCAATATTTACCAGATAGTTATATGCAACACGAACTGGAAGCCTCATTTGTTTATGAAGATACTCCAGACCAAATTACAGCAACTGAAGATATTAAAGTAGATATGGAAAGTGAGCGGCCAATGGATCGTTTGGTTTGTGGCGACGTAGGTTTTGGCAAAACCGAAGTCGCTATTCGTGCAGCTTTTAAAGCTGTAGATAATGGGAAACAAGTTGCTGTATTAGTGCCAACAACCATTTTGGCGTTTCAGCATTTTAGAACATTTAGAGAACGATTAAAAGACTTTCCAGTAACGGTAAATTATATCAATCGGTTTAGAACTACAAAACAAAAACGCGATACTCTAGAAGGCATAGAAAGAGGTCATGTAGATATTTTAATTGGTACACATCAACTCGCAAATAATAAAGTGAAGTTTAAAGATTTAGGATTGCTTATTGTGGACGAAGAACAAAAGTTTGGAGTTGCAGTAAAAGAGAAGTTAAAAACCATAAAGGAAGATGTAGATGTGTTAACTTTAACAGCAACACCAATCCCAAGAACATTGCAGTTTAGCTTAATGGCAGCACGTGATTTATCGGTTATTACAACGCCACCTCCTAATCGTTTTCCTATTGAAAGTAGTGTGATTCGGTTTAGTGAAGAAATTATTAGAGATGCCATTAATTACGAAATTCAACGTGGAGGTCAAATCTTTTTTGTGCATAACAGGATAGAAAATATCAAGGAATTTGCTGGAATGATTCAGCGTTTAGTGCCTGATGCTAAAATAGGTATTGGTCATGGTCAGCTTGATGGTAGAAAACTCGAACAGCTTATGTTAGCTTTTATGAATGGTGAATTTGATGTTTTGGTAAGCACAACAATTATTGAAAGCGGTTTAGATGTTCCAAATGCAAATACTATTTTTATCAATAATGCCAATAATTTTGGCTTGAGCGATTTGCATCAAATGCGTGGTAGAGTTGGAAGAAGTAACAAAAAAGCATTCTGTTATTTCATCACGCCTGAATATTCTGCAATGACAAATGAGGCACGAAAACGGATTACTGCATTAGAACAGTTTACAGCACTTGGTAGCGGTTTTAATATTGCCATGAAAGACCTTGAAATTCGTGGTGCAGGAGATTTACTTGGTGGAGAACAAAGTGGTTTTATTAACGAAATAGGGTTTGATACCTATCAAAAAATACTAAATGAAGCTATTGATGAATTAAAAGAGAACGAATTTAAAAACTTGTATAAAGAAGATAAGAATAAACCAAAAGTCTATGTAAAAAATATTACTATCGATACTGATTTTGAACTGTTATTTCCAGACGATTATGTAAACAATATAACAGAACGTCTCAATCTTTATACACAACTTAACAATTTAAAAACTGAAGAAGAATTGCAAAAATTTGAAACAGAAATTATTGATCGTTTTGGAGAATTGCCAACTCAAGTTGTAGATTTATTAGATAGCTTAAGGATAAAATGGATTGCAACCAAAATTGGATTAGAGAAAGTAATAATGAAACAGGGTAAATTAATAGGTTATTTTATAAGCGATCAACAAAGTAGTTTTTACCAAAGCGATAGGTTTACTAAAGTGTTACAGTTTGTACAACTCCATCCAAATATTTGTAAAATGAAAGAGAAACAAACTAGGAAAGGATTACGATTATTGCTTACTTTTGAGCATATATATACAATTGAAAAAGCGCTGAAGGTACTTCAACCTATTTTGGCTTGATTATTGAAAACTAAAATGAAGACGAAAAGTGTAATTATTAAAATTTAAGGGTCTTATTAATAAAGGTATTATGTTTAAGAAATTAGTGTTTGTAATTATGGTTTTGCCAACAATAGTAGTTGCGCAACACACAATTAAAGGCCATTTTTCTCCAGCAAAAGATTACGAATGGGTTGTTTTGTACGAAGTCACACCAATAAGTTCACTTTTTATAGCAAATACTGAAGTAAATGACGAAGGATATTTCGAGTTTCAGTTAGATTCAACAATAACTAAAGGTATGTATAAGCTAGTTTATGCACTTCCACAAGAAGAAAATAATTTCGATATTATTTATAATGCAAAGGAAGATGTAGAATTCACTTTTAATAATGAAACAGGAATAGAATACAAATTTTCAATCGAAAACCAGATAGTTAGTTCTTATACTAATAGCATGTCTTTGATTAGTCAGAGTATAGGTAATTTTTTTCAGCAACAAAGTACCGATTCATTAGCATTAGCTTCAATTTTTAAAACGCAAAGGGAAACCCAATCAAATTTTGAAGAAGCTGCAAAAGAGACAATCGCTTCACATTTTATTAAAGCGAACAAGCCCTATATTCCAGAAGATTTTGAAGATATTAAGACCTACATTAATAACTTGAAAATTTATTATTTCGACCATGTCGATTTTAATAATGAAATCCTTCAAAGTTCAAGTTTTTTAATAGAGCGTATCTTAAATTATGTATTTGGAATGTATTCAGAAAATGAAGAAGAAATCATAACATATGAAAACAATATTGATGATGTTTTTTTAGCAATGAAAGATGCCGATCATCTTATTAAAAAAACCTTGTTGGAAGTTTTATGGCAACAAATGGTAGATGCTAATTTTGAAGAAGTTGCTAATTATATTTCAGATAATTATTTAATTGGTTTGGCTGAAGCTTTAGATGACAGAGAACTTGTAGAGGGATTGACACTCTATAAAAGTTTATCTATTGGTAATGTAGCACCAGATTTTTCATTGGAAAGCAAAGAAGAAACAACAACAAATCATTTAAGCAATCTTAATACTGCCGAAAATTATATTATTGTGTTTTGGAGTAGTACTTGTGCTCATTGTTTAAATGAAATTCCTCAGCTTCAAGCGTACTTAAATGCTTTAGAAAAAGGTAAACTTCAAGTCATTGCTATAGGATTAGAAGATGAGCCTTTTAGATGGAGAAATGAAACTCTCAAATACCCAGAATTCATTCATGTTTTAGGACTTGGTAAATGGAAAAATGAAATTGGAAACAGTTACAATGTTACTGCAACTCCAACGTATTATGTGTTGGATAAGGCAAAAAAAATTATTGCTAAACCTTACGATTTTGAAAATTTGAAGAAGTTTTTGGAAGATTAAAATTGTATTGAGAAGTATTTTTAAGATTTGTCATTCCTGCGAAGGCAGGAATCCATTTTGAAGAGAGTTTAAATTAATGAGATCCTGAATCAAGTTCAGGATGACATAAATGTCAAAAGTGATAAAAAGCATTTTCTAAATGCTCAATATTAAAACTCCTGCCTTGTTTTACAATAGCAATAATATCAAAACGGACTTCTACATCTAGCTTATTTACAATTACATATTCATCTACAGCTTTTACGAGACGTTGTATTTGTTTTGGTTTCACAAAATCTTGAGGATTCCCAAAATCTACTGTTGAGCGTGTTTTAACTTCTACAATAGCAAGCGTGTCTTTTAATTTGGCAATGATATCGACTTCGGCTTTTTGAAAACGATAGTTGCGCTTCTTAATAGTATATCCTTTTTTAATAAGAAAATCTACTGCAAGCTGTTCTCCTTTTTTGCCAAGTTCGTTGTGTTTTGCCATTTATTCCTGCGAAGGCAGGAATCTCCTGCCTTAATTTGAGTTTTGCTAAAACTGCAAAACCTTTATTAGTTTTTCAATTTCTTCACTTAAATGAACTTCATTTTCGTACTCAATACTAAAATCAGAGCATCCGCTAACTGTTGTTGAATGATTAGCATTTTTTCTTTTAATATAAATTATAGGTTTTTGTTTTGCAACCGCATAACCAACTTCAACTCCAACTCCAATGGCTTTTTTTGTAAGTTCAACAATGAGAAAATCTGACTTATCGATTTCCTCAAAAGCAATAGTCATCATTTTTTTTTCTTCACCAAGTTTAAACTCGTATTTATCAACAAAAACCAAGAGTTCAATAGAATGTTTTGCCAAACTCTTTTTAAGTTGCTGAATTTCTTTATCAAAATGCACTCTGTTAGATTTGCTAATTCCGAAATAAGCTGTTTTCATATACTTTCCTGCGAAGGCAGGAATCTTTTAATTTTAACTACAATCTTAATTTGCCACAATCCCGATAACTATCGGGACACGAATAATATATCTCTATATGTTCATCATTGATTGATAAATATAACTTCAGAAACATCTTTTCCAACATTTAATTCAATAGTTCGCCCTAGTATCATCGCACGATTATCGTCTTCATGTCCAGCAGGAAAATTAAACAAAACAGGAAAATCGTATTCTGCAACAACATCGAGAATAATTTCTTCAATAGTACGTCCAAACTCTGTTGTATTCTTCCTCACTTTAGAAATATCTCCAACAATAATACCTTTACAGTTTTCAAAATAACTTGCACGTTTAAGGCTTTGCAGCATACGATCGATATGGTAAGCATATTCACCAATTTCTTCAAAAAATAAAATTTTACCATTAGTATCAATACTGGTTTTAGAGCCAAGCATAGTATGTAAAAGGGTAAGATTACCACCAACAAGTTGTCCAGAAGCAGTTCCTGTTTTATTATAAGGTGAACCTTCAATAATATAAGCTAATGGTTTACCGAAAAGGGCATTTTTAAAAGAAGTAATATTGTCTTTTATGTCTTCCACTTCATCGATTAGACTGGTACACATTAGTGCATGAATGGTTTCAAAACCTTCATTATGAATTTGATTATGAAGTGCAGTAATATCGCTATAACCAATAATCCATTTTGGGTGTTCTTTAAATTTTGTATAATCGAGTTTATCTAAAATTCTAACTGTTCCGTAACCACCACGAGCAGCCCAAATTGCTTTAATGTTTGGATTGTCTAAGGCCTTTTGAAAATCGGAAGCACGTTCCTCATCAATACCTGCGAAATGTCCATTTTGACTAAACACATGCTTGCCCATTACCATATTTAAATTCCAGCTCTTAAGAAGTTCTATAGCTTGATTTATTTCTTTCTCTCTATTAAGTAAAATTCCTGAAGGCGCAACTATAGCAACAGTATCTCCTGCTTTTAGGTATGGAGGCTGTATTAATTTTTTATGTGTAAGTGTATCTAAAAAAGTTTGACTTGAAGATTGTGCTAATAAATTATTTTGGTTAACAAAAGTAATAAAAAGAGCACAATAGATTATTTGTTTTAAAAACATAAAATAGGCTTTTTGTAAATGTACATTTTTTTTCTGTTAAGCTGTTAAAATGTGTACTTTTGTGGCTTGTTTATATAATAGTTTTATATACTTTGTCATTCTGAACAAAGTGAAGAATCTCTTATGCGAGATATTTCGGCTTCGCTCAACATGACATAAAACTAGCTTTAGAGAATGAATACACCAAAACGATATACAATTACTGCAGCATTACCTTACACCAATGGTCCAATTCATATTGGTCATCTTGCAGGTGTTTATGTTCCAGCAGATATTTATTCACGCTATTTAAGATTACAAGGACATGATGTTGCTTTTATGTGCGGCAGTGACGAACATGGCGTGCCTATTACCTTAAAAGCAAAAAAAGAAGGTGTTTCGCCACAAGATATTGTAGATAAATATCATGCTATAATTAAACAGTCTTTTGTTGATTTCGGAATTACATTCGATAATTATTCTAGAACTACAGCTAAAATTCATCATGAAACTGCTTCAGAGTTTTTTAAAACTTTATATGATAAAGGCGAATTTATAGAAGAAGTTACAGAGCAATTATATGATGCTGAAGCTAACCAGTTTTTAGCCGATCGTTTTATTATTGGGACTTGTCCTAAATGTGGAAATGAAGAAAGTTATGGCGACCAATGTGAAGTATGTGGCACAAGCCATAATGCAACCGATTTAATTAATCCTAAGTCTGTAATAACAGGAGCAACTCCAACTTTAAAAAAGACCAAGCATTGGTTTTTACCATTAGATAAGCATGAAGATTTTTTAAAAGAATGGATTTTGAAAGAGCATAAAAAGGATTGGAAACCCAATGTATATGGACAATGCAAATCTTGGATAGACGATGGTTTGCGACCCCGAGCAGTTACTCGCGATTTAGATTGGGGAATTCCTGTTCCTGTTGAAGGCGGCGAAGGCAAAGTGTTGTATGTGTGGTTTGATGCCCCAATTGGTTATATTTCTGCAACCAAAGAATGGGCAGAACGCGAAGGCAAAAATTGGGAACCTTATTGGAAAGACAAAGATACCAAATTAGTCCATTTCATAGGAAAAGATAATATTGTATTCCATTGTATTATTTTTCCAGCGATGCTAAAAGCAGAAGGGAGTTTTATTCTTCCTGATAATGTTCCTGCAAATGAATTTTTGAATCTTGAAAGTAATAAACTTTCAACGTCTAAAAATTGGGCAGTTTGGTTGCATGAGTATTTACAAGAGTTTCCAAATCAGCAAGATGTCTTACGTTATGCTTTAACAGCAAATGCACCAGAAACCAAAGACAACGATTTTACTTGGAAAGATTTTCAGGCACGTAACAATAACGAATTGGTTGCCATTTTCGGAAATTTTATTAATAGAGTAGTAGTACTTACAAATAAGTATTATGATGGAATTGTACCAAAGCCAAATAAATTCACAGAAAAAGATATTACAACTCTTTCTTTAACAAGATCTTATCCAAAAAAAATAGAGAACTCAATCGAACGTTATCGTTTTAGAGAAGCGAGTCAAGAATTGATGAATTTAGCACGTCTTGGTAATAAATATATAGCAGATGAAGAACCTTGGAAAGTGATAAAAGAAGACGAATGTCGTGTACAAACTATTATGTATATAGCATTACAAATAGCAGGTTGTTTAGCTGTTTTGAGTGAACCTTTTTTACCGTTTACATCGGATAAATTAAAAAAACTATTAAATATTGAAGATAAGAGCATGGAAGGAGGTTATGTTTCTGATAGATATATTAAAGGAATAACGTGGGAAAATTTGGTTGATAGAGTAGTTCTTGATAATTTTATTATACCAAATCACAAATTAAGAAAGGCAGAATTATTATTCTCTAAAATTGAAGATTCAGCCATTCAAGCTCAATTGGACAAATTAGAAGCCACTAAAAAGATTAACGAGGCTGAAGAGAAAATAGTAGAACCACAAAAAGACACCATTACTTTTGAAGATTTTACAAAACTAGATATTCGTGTTGGTACGATTATAGAAGCCGAAAAAATGCCTAAAGCCAAAAAACTTTTGGTATTAAAAGTAGATACAGGAATTGATGTAAGGACTATTGTATCTGGAATTGCAGAGAGTTTTACTGCAGATGAAGTTGTGGGTAAAAAAGTAACTGTTCTTGTAAATCTAGCTCCGAGAGTTTTACGTGGAGTAGAAAGTGAAGGCATGATTTTAATGACCGAAACACAAGATGGCAAATTAGTATTTGTTAACCCAAGTGATGCCAATGTTGCTAATGGGTTGCATATTAGTTAATCTTATAAAAAGATAAAAACCGCTATTAATAGCGGTTTTTTCAATATAAATAATTTAATCATTGACCTTCTTTAATATAACCCCAACCATCTGCTTGTTTCATAATGATTTCTAAAATACCATCAGGAACTTGTACTAATCCAGGAATTAATTGATCATCTGAAATTTTATGTCTTTTCATTGTGCCTTGGCATACAACAAAAGTTATATTTTCATTTTTTGCCAAAGCTTCCAGGTCTTCAGCTACCGAAGATTTATCTTTTAAAACCATATCGATAGATCCACTATACATCACAACTTCAAATTGTGCATCTGCATAGGCTTGAGACATAAATTTTACATGACGTATTGCAGCTTGATGTACTTTAGCATCACTACTAGTAACATCAAAAACAATTTTAACTGGTTTTTCTTGTGCTGATAAGTTTAATGCAAAGAAAAATGCTAATACTAATGTTATATATTTTTTCATAATTTTTAATTTTAAGAGTTAAAATATTATTCGCCAGCAAAGATATAACCACAACCATTTTCTTGCGCTCTACCTAATGCCCAAACACCTGATGGTACAAGTTGTATTCCTGGAAGAACACCACTTACCCAATCGTTATAAACTTCGGTAGGATCTAATCCCATTTCCGTAGCTACCGCATTACTATATACTTTTGTTGCTAAATCACAAGCACAAAACATTGCGCCTCTTTCTTGCATACGTTTAATACCATCTATTCCAGGTAATGGAAAATCACCATCTTGTGGTTCGTAAAAAGGATTACGTAAAGCGTGTTCTTTAGTATAATCTTTTACATCAAAAACTTTTCCAAGCGGATATTTTTTCCATAAACGATCTTCTAGTGCTAATGGAAGAGCCGAGTGTCTCAACACAGTCATTGCTGTCATATCTTCATCTGGTGTACCAGTTCCGTTGTTGGTCATATAAAAAGCCCAATTCCAAATTATGGGAAACCCATCGTGAGGTGTAGAACCATCGTAAACAATTCTATGTTTTCCTTTTATGCCCTTAAACCATTCGTCTGCTTCATTTAAAGTTTTTGCATTAAAAGAAGTAGCTGCATTTAAAGGATTTGTTAATAGCGATAAACCACTTGCAGCAGCTCCTAGTGCTAGTGAACCTAAAAAGGTTCTTCTAGAATTAAAAATGTCATTTTTCATATATAGTATAATTTAGTTGTTTACAATAATATGAAAAGGGGCAAAGGAAAGATTACAAAAGGGGAGTAACCAAATGTAGTAAAAAATCGATATAAATCAAACTAAACACCTGAATATTAATAAAATACATAATAGTCTTTTATATTTTCTATTTAGTTTTTATCATACCATACTTTAGTTTATAGTACTCCATAATAGGTTGAAATGGACCCAGTTGGTGTTGTTTTATTGAAAAATCATCGGCATAAGGCGGATAAGGAGTAGAAACAGGTTTTTTTGTTATATCTGGGAAATCGATTTCGGGATTAGATTTTTGAGGTCTTTGTTGTTGGTTAATATATCCTGCAACATCGTAGGCTTCTTCATCTGATAAAATAGGAACTTGATAAGTAGCACCATAAGGCATATTTGCCTTAATAAACTGTGCAGATGTAATTACTCTATTCATTCCAGCTCCATTATTAAACGAATCGTCTCCCCACAATGGAGGGTATTGATATACTTGAGAATTTTCTAATCTTACACCTTTACCATCAGTACCATGACAAGCAAAACAAACATTGTCAAAAATATGCTTTCCTTTTTCTAAATCAACTGCTCTATTAGGAATCTCAATAGAAACAAATCCTTTCCCTTTAAATGTTCCGTCTTCTTCTGCAAAACGATCTAACCATTTTAAATAACTCACGAAAGCTTTCATTTCTTTTCCTTCTGAAGGCATCATTCTGCCATTCATACTGCGTTCAAAACAACCATTTATACGATCTTCAATGGTGCCCATTTTGTTTTCTCTGCCTCTAAATTGTGGGAAACGACCAACTACACCAACAAGTGGAGCAGAATATGGTTTTGTTCCAGCAAACAAGTGACAGTTATTACAGGATAAATTATTGCCAGCATAAGCAATTTCTATATTTCCGTTTTGTGGTCCTAGATACTTTGGAGTGCTTTTAAAAAGCTCGAAACCATATTTTATTTCTAAATTATCTTTAGAGTCATCAAGTG
>Ga0164320_10000041_pt1 | contig 31209 bp, 30 predicted proteins | sample GuaBasSediGuay11_FD_113736 | JGI IMG/M metagenome (GOLD analysis project Ga0164320, IMG submission 113736) | Subseafloor sediment microbial communities from Guaymas Basin, Gulf of California, Mexico - Guay11, Core 4567-28, 0-3 cm | ecosystem: Environmental > Aquatic > Marine > Hydrothermal...
AAAACAACAGGAGCTACTTGGAGGTCAAGACCTCCCAGCAATTCTCCAAATAGATACATGCCAATATTATCGAGAGTTATCGCAGGACAACTTACAGAAACTAATCCATTAGAATCTGTCGATAATAGTACATGGGAAACCGTTTCAACAGTAGCTAGAAGTCTAAATTTTGCGCTTACTGTACGTGATCGCTCTGAAACCAATGGTGTAGGGCAAATGCCTCAAAGTAGTTTTGATACTATGATTGTTACTGTTGAGGATGTAACACCATTTACGGTTTTTACTCCTCCAACTTGGGGACAAGGTTCAACTCAAACTGTCTCTTGGGTAGTTGGACAAACCACAAACGGAACTATTAACTGTCAAAATGTTAATATATTATTCTCTAGTGATGGAGGAGCGAATTTTTCTACCACTTTAGCATCTAACACACCTAATGATGGCTCACAGCAAATTACGGTTCCAACTATACCTGATACAAATAATGCTCTAATTTTAGTTGAAGCAGCAGATAATATTTTTTATGCTTTGTCTGATAGTTTTACTGTATCTAATACTCCCGATTTTAGTTTCAATAATACTAATGGAGATCAAAGTGCTTGTAATATAGATGCTGTAAGTTATAACTTTGATTATCTTACTTCAAACGGGTTTTCTGAAACAACTACATTTTCTGCAGCTGGTAATCCTACTGGATCTAGTGTTGTCTTTACTCCGGCTAATTTAAGTAGTGATGGGTCATTTACTATGGATGTTAATGGTTTAACCGGAGCAGCTGTTGGAGATTATACAATTACAGTTACAGGTACATCTACATCTATTACTAAAAATGTTGATGTTGTATTATCGATTAACAATGGTTTATGTAGCTCTGTTGCTAATACTACTTTCCAAACAAGTACAACTGGAGTAATTTTTAATACAATAAGTAATCTAAACACTGGAAAGCCTTCTGGTTATAGTGATTACACTGCAATGTCAACTGATATAAATAGAGAAAGCAGCTATGATTTAACAGTTTATGCTAATAGTGATGGAAATTTTCAAATTATTACATATGTATGGATAGACTGGAATCAAAATTGTAGTTTTGATGATGCTGGCGAACAGTATGATTTAGGTACATCTGCAAACATTGTAAATAATCCTACTGTTAATTCGCCATTATCTATTACTGTTCCTTCTGAAGCTTTATTAGGAAATACTACAATGCGTGTCACTACAAAATATACAGCCCCTGGTGCAAATCAATTTCCAACATCATGTGAAAATGGTGCAGATGCCGAAGTTGAAGATTACACAGTTAATGTAGTTGCTTCACTAAGTGTTGGTGAGAATGTGTTTGAAAATTTTAATATTTGGCCTAACCCAAATAATGGAGAATTTACTGTGAAATTAAATTCTAACTCTAGTGATACTATTAAAATAAATATTTATGATATAAGAGGACGACAAGTATTTAATAATAGTTACAATAATACTTCTAATTTTAACGAGGTTATAAACCTTGGAAATGTGCAATCTGGCATCTATTTACTTAATGTTAGTGATGGTTTTAGAAGCACAACAAAAAAGATTGTTGTTGACTAGTATTGACCTAGGTTAAGATTATAAAAAAAGAGAAACTTATAAGTTTCTCTTTTTTATTTTCCGTTAAATTCGTTCATTGTATTATTCATTCCTGCTAATCCGAAGGATTTAATAAGCGCTATGCTTTTATCTAAACGTTCTGGTAGTTTTTTAAATTCTTCTTCATTCCATTCTCCTAAAACATGTTCAGTTTGTCTTCCTTGACCAAAACTATCGCTAATACCAAATCTAAATCGGTTATAGTTTGTTGTGTTTAATTTCTCTTGAATATCCTTTAAGCCATTATGTCCTCCGTCGCTACCTTTAATTTTTAATCTAATGCTGCCAAATGGAAGATTTAAATCGTCTGCAATGATTAAAACATTTTCTAAAGGAATTTTTTCTTTATCTAACCAATATTTCACAGATTTTCCACTTAAATTCATAAATGTACTTGGCTTAAGCAAAACAAATGTTCGCCCTTTAAGTTTAAAGACTGCTCTATCTCCTAACTTTAGAGTTTCAAAAGTTATATTTTCTTTTAAAGCAAAGTAATCTAAAATATTAAACCCAACATTGTGCCTAGTTTTAGAGTATTGTTCTCCTATATTTCCTAAACCAACTATTAAAAATTTCTTCATATTGTTGTGAATTTCAACTTGAGCATTTGCTTTTTTTCCAAAAATTCGTTGTAATATTTTATACATGATATGACACTATATGATGTAAAAATAAAAAAGCATCCTGAATAAACAGAATGCTTTTAAAAATAGATTATTAAATCTTGCTATTCTTTAGCTTGTTCAGCTGATGCTTCAGTAGAAGTTGTTTGTGCTCCTCCTGCTGGCGCTCCTCCTGTTGGTGCTCCTTCAGGTGTTGTTCCTTCTTCGCCTTCAACCGCTTCTGCTCCTTCTTCTCCTTCAATTTCTTCTTCATCTTCTTCAACTTCATCAACAATTGCAAGTCTAGCCGTTTTAATTTGACAAATCACAGTGTTTTCAGAATGTAAAAAAGTGTAGTTTCCGTTTTCTAAATCGGCTACATAAACTTTGTCTCCAATTTCTAAAGGTTCTATATCAATTTCTATAAAATCTGGTAAATTAACAGGAAGCGCTTTTATTCGTAATTTACGGTTATTCCGTCGCAAAACGCCACCATTTTTTACACCTATTGAGCTTCCAGTAAGAATAACTGGAATATTTAAGGCAATTTCTTTATCTTCAAATAATTGATAAAAATCGATATGCAAAATTTTATCGGTTACTGGGTGAAATTGAATGTCTTGTAAAACAGCATTAAATGTTTCACCATTTTCTATAGCAATCACAACTGTATGCGCATTAGGCGTATATACCAGTTTAGAGAATGCCAATTCATTTGCAGAGAAATGTACTGGCTGATTTCCTCCGTATAAAACGCAAGGTATCTGTCCAGCATTACGTAAGGCTTTTGTTGATTTTTTGCCTACGCTTTCTCTTTTAGATCCATTAATTGTAATTGATTTCATTGTAGTAATTTATGTTTGTTTATTTAATATTTACATTAAAAATTTTGAACTTATTGATTGATTATGATGCACTTTATACATAACATCTGCAAATAAATCTGCACAGCTTAATACTTTAATTTTTTCACTTTGGCTAACTAGAGGTATAGTGTCGGTTACTATTAATTCTTCTAATTTAGATTTTTCTATTTTCTTTAACGCATCTCCTGATAAAATAGGATGTGTACATATTGCTCTTACACTAATTGCTCCTCTTTCTATCATTAAATCGGCAGCTTTTGTAAGCGTTCCTGCAGTATCTACCATATCATCAACTAAAACAACGTTCTTTCCAGAAACATCTCCAATAAGTTCCATATGCGATATAACATTAGCCTTTACACGTTGCTTATAACAAATTACAACGTCGCTACTTAAAGCTTTAGAATACGCATAGGCTCTTTTAGAACCTCCCATATCTGGAGAAGCTATAGTAAGATTTTTTAAGTTTAGCTCTTTTAAATACGGTAAAAACAGAGTAGATGCATATAAATGATCTACAGGACGTTCAAAAAATCCTTGAATTTGGTCAGCATGCAAGTCCATTGTAATAATTCGTGTTGCTCCAGCGGTTTCTAACATTTTAGCTACCAATTTAGCCGCTATCGGCACTCTTGGCTTGTCTTTTCTATCTTGCCTCGCCCAACCAAAATATGGCAATACTGCCGTTATATGTCTTGCTGAAGCACGTTTTGCTGCATCAATCATTAACAACATTTCCATTAAATTTTTGGAGCTTGGTTGTGTAGAACCAATAATAAAAATTCTTGCCCCACGAATAGGCTCTTCAAACGATGGCTGAAACTCTCCATCACTATAAACAGAAGTAATTACTTTTCCTAAATCAATACCAAAAGATTTTGCTATTTTACCAGCTAATTCTTCACTCTGTGAGCAAGCAAAAATTTTAGGTTTTGGTCTTTCGTAAGACATTATATAGTACTGTTAGATAGTAGTTTAAATCTCGTTTGCTAAAACGAGCTGCAAATTTAGAAATTTATTTGGACTCCAAAAGCATAAAAGACACTATTTTTGGTAGTATAAAGTAATTTATTTTTTAATTTTGTTTTCCCTTTTGCTTAAGTGGCGATCCCGATAGCTATCGGGAGGTAGACGCATAAAATGCTCAAGTGGCGGAATTGGTAGACGCGCTGGATTCAAAATCCAGTTCTTTCGGGAGTGTGGGTTCGATTCCCACCTTGAGTACAAAACCTCTTTAACAACAATTTGAAGAGGTTTTTTTTATATCATTCCCTTATAAAAAATTGTATATTCGTTATATGCATTTTAGTCAATTAAAATGAGTTTTGAAATGAAAATGAAATTTATGAAAGCTGCTATAAAAGCCGCATTAGAAGGAATGAACAACAATGAAGGTGGTCCTTTTGGTTGTGTTGTGGTTAAAAATGGTGAGATTATTGGTAGAGGCAATAATAAAGTAACATCAACTAACGATCCAACTGCACATGCCGAAGTAATTGCAATAAGAGAAGCCTGTAATATATTAAATACTTTTCAATTGAAAGGTTGCGAAATTTACACCACTTGTGAGCCTTGTCCAATGTGTTTAGGAGCCATCTACTGGGCTCGTCCGGAAAAAGTTTATTTTGGAAGCAATCAAATTGATGCTGCTAATATTGGTTTTGATGATGAATTTATTTACAAAGAAATTTCGCTTCCATATTCCAAGCGAAGTATTCCTTTTGAGCAATTAGGTCGTGATATTGCTTTAGAAGCATTTATAAAATGGTCTGAAAAAGAAGGCAAAACAAAATATTAGACATTATATAAATGATAGAATTTATTCTTAATAATAAAACAATTAAAACATCCAATAATGCTGGAATGACTTTACTTGATTTTGTAAGGTACGAGCAACGCCTTACAGGAACAAAAATAGGTTGTCGTGAAGGAGATTGTGGTGCTTGTACAGTTTTAGTTGGGACTTTAAGCCAAGATAATACCATTGATTACCAAAGCATTACATCTTGTCTTTCACCTTTAGGAAATGCTCACGGAAAACATATTGTTACAATTGAAGGAACAAATTTACCTAAAGAATTAACAGTTGCTCAATCTGCACTAAAAGAAAATCATGCATCGCAATGCGGATTTTGCACACCTGGTTTTGTAGTATCATTAACAGGATTTGCACTTTCTGAAAATGAACTAAATTCTGAAAATGCTCTAAATTCCATTAGCGGAAATATTTGCAGATGTACAGGTTATAAATCGATTGAAAAAGCTGTCGATGAAATTTGTAATAAATTAGGATCTGTTAATTCTAGAAAATCATTGCAAACACTAATTGATAACGAATTTATTCCTCAATATTTTTCAGAAATACCTGAAAGACTAAAACAGTTAAAAGTAAAAAATAATGCTCAAACAGGAATAACTTATGTTTCAGGTGGAACAGATTTGTATGTTCAAAAAGCAGATAGTTTAATAGAAAATAATGTAAATCTAATTACTAATAACAATGCCTTAAAAGGAATTAAAATTGAAGGCAACACTTGTATCATTGGAGCGGGAAAAACCGTTTCAGATATCTGGAATCATAAAGAACTAAATACTTTTTTTCCAAAATTAAGAACACATTTAAAATTAGTGTCTTCAGAGCAAATTCGCAATATGGCATCAATTGGTGGTAATTTTGTTAATGCCTCACCAATTGGAGATATGACCATTTTCTTTTTGGCTTTAAACAGCAACATTAGCATTATCAATCAAAACAAAAATGAAAGAACACTTCTATTAAATGAGTTTTATAAAAGTTATAAAACATTCGATTTAAAAGACGATGAGCTTATTAAAGATATCCTATTTGAATTACCTTCAAAACACACTAAATTCAATTTTGAAAAAGTAAGCAAACGTACACATCTCGATATTGCATCTGTGAATTCTGCGATTAGTTTCTCTTTAGAGGATGAAACCATTCAAAACGCTCATGTAGCTATTGGAGGTGTTGCAGCGATTCCAAAATATCTATTTGAAACTTCAGCATTTTTAAACGGAAAGGGTTTAAACACTCAACTAATTTTGGATTCAAACGAAATACTTCAAAACGAAATTTATCCAATTAGTGATGTGCGTGGATCGAGCGATTATAAGCGTCTTTTGGCTCGTCAATTATTCTTTGCTCATTTTATTGAATTATTCCCTGAACAATTTAAATTAACCGATTTTGTACAGTAGATAATGAAGAAAAACAAAGTTGATATCGACATTAAACAAAGCATAAAAAATATAGACGCCTACACGCACGTTCGTGGAGAATCCATTTATGTTGATGATGTTAATGTAAGAGAAGGAACTTTGTTTAGTGTCGTTTTCGATTCGCCAAAAGCACACGGGAAAATCAAATCTATAGATTATTCTAAAGCGGAAAAGCTTCAAGGTGTAGAACGCATTTTTACTTACAAAGATATTCTAGGAGAAAATCAAATAGGTGGCATCCTTCCAGACGAGCCGTTATTTGCTGAAAACGAAGTCCATTTTTGGGGACAACCAATTGCCTTAATTGTTGCTGAATCTGAATTTATTGCACGACAAGCTAGACGATTAATAACAATAGAGATTGAAGAACTTGCTGTAATTACGACGTGTAAAGAAGCCAAAGAAAAAGACAATTTTATAAATGCTCCGCGCTCTTTTAATTTAGGAAATACTGAAAAAGCCTTTGGAGATTGCGATTATATTTTTGAAGGCGAAACGTTTTCAAACGGTCAAGAACACTTATACCTTGAAACCCAAGGTGCATATACTGAACCTTTGGAAAACGGAAATATAAAAATCACCACTTCAACTCAAGGACCAACTCAAGTTCAAAAAACAGTTGCTAAAGTTTTAGGACTTGCCATGCATAAAATTGAAGTCGATGTCACACGGCTTGGTGGAGGTTTTGGTGGCAAAGAAGACCAAGCAACACCTTGGGCAGTAATGGCTGCATTGGCTACATTTCACCTCAATCAATCAGTAAAATTAATTTTAAATCGTCATGATGATTTGCGCATGACAGGCAAACGTCATCCTTACGAAAGCACCTATAAAATAGGCTTATCTAAAGATTTAAAAATTTTGGCATATGAAGCAGAATTTTTACAAAATTCTGGCGCAGCATGTGATTTATCTCCAGCAATTGCTGAACGCACATTGTTTCATGCGACTAATAGTTACTTTGTAAAAAACGTAAAAACAACCGTTTTAAGTTGTAAAACAAACTTACCTCCAAATACAGCTTTTAGAGGTTTTGGTGGACCTCAAGGTATGTTTGTTATAGAATCTGCTATTGCAAAAGCTGCTAACGAAATAGGGGTTTCAGCAAGTGAAATTCAAGAGGTTAATTTGCTTAAAGAAAATGATGAATTTTCTTATGGACAAACTGCCACTCAAGTAGAAGCTGGTAATTCTTGGTATTCTGCAAAGTCCAGTTTTAATTTTGATAGTCTAAAACAAGATGTTAAAGATTTCAACAACTCAACTTCTGCGTTTAAGAAAGGTATAGCTTTAATGCCTATCACGTTTGGGATTTCGTTTACTAATACACCAATGAATCATGCTCGTGCTTTGGTTCATATTTATCAAGATGGAAGTGTTGGAATTAGTACAGCAGCTGTAGAAATGGGACAAGGTGTGAACACAAAGATGCTTCAAGTTGCAGCACAAGTTTTTTCAATTGACAACTCTAAAGTAAAAATTGAAACAACCAACACAACTCGCGTTGCCAATACGTCACCTTCAGCTGCAAGTTCAACAGCAGACCTTAACGGAAAAGCGGTTTTGAAAGCCTGTAATGCTTTACTTGAAAGGCTTAAAGATGTAGCTTCTAAAGAATTAAATACCAACAAAAAACAGATTAAAATAAAAGATGAAATTGTTTATATGAACAATGAACAAACAAACTTAACTTGGACTGAACTCATTACTATAACTATGCTAAAACGTATCGCACTAACAGAAAATGCGCACTACGTAACACCAATAATTCAGTTTGATAAAACTAAAGAGAAAGGGCATCCTTTTGCATATCATGTATATGGAACTGCAATTATAACTACTACTGTAGATTGTACAAGAGGAACCTACTCTTTTGATTCTATAAAGATTGTACATGACTACGGAAAAAGCATGAGTAAAGGCATTGATTTAGGTCAGGTTGAAGGTGCTTTAGCTCAAGGTATAGGTTGGATGACTATGGAAGAAATTGCTTATGGTAAAGATGGAAAATTACTCTCTAATGCTTTATCAACTTACAAAGTTCCAGACCTGTTCTCTATTGCAAAAACTATTGATGTTGTGCCTTTAGAAACCGAAGGAAATGACATGGCTATCTTAAAATCTAAAGCTGTTGGTGAACCTCCTTTAATGTATGGCATTGGTGCTTATTTTGCGATTCAGAATGCAATAAAAGCCTTCAATCCAAACTATAATTTCAAGTTTCATGCACCAATGACACCAGAAAAGGTCTTAATGAGTTTGTATGAAAAATGATAAAACACAGATTTTCCAAGTTTTTACAGATAAAAATCATAATTCATCATAAAAAATCAGTGTCATCAGCGTTCTATAAATTTATATGAAAGAATTCTTAATACATAGCAATAAATGTTTCATCAACAATCAATTTGTTGAAGCTACTCTTTATATTAAAAACAAAAAGATTCATCAGATTTTTAAAGGGTTAAATACTATTAAGAATATTACTTTTTTAGATTATGACAACTTAATAGTAATGCCTGGAATAATCGATGCTCATGTACATATTAACGAGCCTGGAAGAGAAGATTGGGAAGGTTTTGAAACTGCGACAAAAGCTGCGGCAATTGGTGGTGTGACTACGCTTATTGAAATGCCTCTTAACGCAAATCCTGTTACCACAACAGCAAATGCTTTTAAACTAAAACAAAAAGCTGCAGATCAAAAATTACATGTGAATTGTGGGTTTTATGGTGGTGTTATTCCAACAAATGCAAACGATATTGAAGATTTAATTAATGAAGGTGTTTTTGGGATTAAAGGCTTTTTAACACATTCTGGAATTGATGAATTTCCTAACATTACCAAAGCATATTTAGAAGAAATTGCTCCAATTCTAAAAAAATACGATATTCCTTTATTACTGCATTGTGAATTGAGTGACGAGAATGTTCCTAAAGTTATTAACACGAAAAGTTATAGTGAATATTTACATTCCAGACCTCAACATTGGGAGACCAATGCCATAGATTTAGCTTTAGATATTCAAAAGAGATTCGATATTAGAGTTCATATTGTACATTTATCAGCTTCAGATGGATTAGAACGTATAAAAATTCGAAAACAACTCACTAATAAATTAACTGTTGAAACTTGTTCGCATTACTTATATTTCAATGCTGAAGATATTCCAGATGCCTCACCAATTTATAAATGTGCGCCTCCTATTCGAGAAAAAGCTAACAATAATTTATTGTGGAATGCACTTTTGAATGATGAATTTAATTTTTTGTCTTCCGACCACTCACCTGCTCCACCAGAGCGAAAACAACTCGAAAAAGGTGATTTTTTTAAAGCTTGGGGCGGAATTTCAGGATTACAATTTACCCTTCCAATTCTCTTTTCCCAAGGACAAAAAATAGGATTAACACTTGAAAAATTAATTCCGTTACTTACCGAAAATCCAGCAAAATTTTTGGAATTAGAACGTCAAAAAGGAAAATTACAAGAAGGCTTTGATGCTGATATCACTGTTTGGAACGATTCCGAAGCATTTACTATTACAGAAGAATCTATTCAACATAAGCACAAAGCGACGCCTTATTTAAACGAAACGCTTTTTGGAAAAGTAATTCATACATTTGTTAATGGTGTTCAGGTGGTAAAAAATAGTGAATTAAATGAATTGAAAGCAGGAAAATTGTTGCTCAAAAAATAGAACGCAGATAATGTTGATATTACAACAGACCTCACAGGTTTTAAAAACCTGTGAGGTCTAACATAAAAAACAAATGACAGAAGATAAACTTAAAAAATATATAGACCTCGCTTCCGAAAGAATTGGAGGGAAAGTGCTATACTGCACAGACGATTTTTTTGCTGAAAAAGAAAACCTCATCAAAGAAGGTCGAGGGATTTTTATTCCAGACAAATATACTGACCACGGAAAATGGATGGATGGATGGGAATCCAGACGCAAGCGTACTGAAGGTCACGATTGGGCAATACTTAAACTTGGAGCCGAAGGAATTATAAAAGGCTTTGATATAGATACCAATCATTTTTTAGGAAATCATCCTCCTTTTGCTTCGGTTGAAGCTATTAATTTAGGTAATGAGAATTTATTCTGGAGCAAAGCAGATGAATTAGATTGGGATGAAGTTTTACCAAAATCGCCTTTAGAACCTGGGAGTCAGCATTTCTTCGAAATTAATTCAGATAAAGTTTACACACATGTTCGTTTAAACATTTATCCAGATGGAGGTGTTGCTCGTTTTAGGGTTTATGGAGAGGTTTATAAAAATTGGAAAACAGTAAATTCAGACGATATTATTGACCTTGCTTTAGCAACAAATTGTGGCAAAGCACTCTCCTGTAATGATATGTTTTTTAGTGCAATGGATAATTTAATTGCGCCAACTAACGGAAAAAATATGGGTGACGGTTGGGAAACAAAACGCAACCGAACACCAAATAATGAAGATTGGGTAATCATTAAACTTGGGCATCAAGGAATTGTTCACAAAATAATTGTGGACACTAAACATTTTAAAGGGAATTATCCAGATTCTTTTGAAATTGATGCTCGTAATTGTACTAATGATGACGATGTTTTAAATGAAAAAGCAGAATGGTTTTCATTATTGTCAAATCAAAAATTAGAAGCAGACAAAGAACATCATTTTGAAAGTAATCTTATAAATAAACACGATGCAATCACTCATGTTAAATTAAAGATTTATCCTGATGGTGGCATTAGCAGATTACGCATCCTCGGAACAATAAAATAGACTGAATGATTGAAATAATTGTACTTGTAGCTTGGTTAATCATACTCACAATTATAGTTGTTGTAACCTACAAATTACATCACTTAATTAAAGTTTACAAAGCAGAAAATAATGAAGAAAAAGCAGAGTCTTTACAAACATCTCAAAATTGGTTTTATGCCTTTTTAGTCATTGCTTCCCTTTGCGGTGTTGGTATTCTTTATCTGTTTTTAAAAGACACTATTTGGGAAAGTCACCTTTTTGAATGGCTTAATTTAACGGTTAGGCTATTACACATTACTTTCGGAATTGCTTGGATTGGTGCTTCTTTCTACTTTGTTTTTTTAGAAAACGCTTTAAACAGAACTGAAGGAGTACGTGATGAATTAGCAGGAAATCTTTGGGCAGTTCATGGTGGAGGGTTTTATTATTTAGAAAAATATAAAGTCGCTCCAAAACAAATACCTAAAGATTTACACTGGTTTAAATACGAAGCTTATTTTACTTGGCTAACTGGTTTTTGTTTACTTGCCATAGTCTATTATTTTAATGCAAAATCGTATCTAATAGATCCTGAAGTTTTAGATATTAGTATTGCAACGGCAATAAGTATTAGCTTAATTTCTTTAGTAATTGGTTGGATAATTTACGATCAGATTTGCAAACGCTTAAACAAAAACAAAGTCGTTTTTACAATTGCAATAACAATATTAATATTTATTTTTGCTTGGTTTTATGCTCAAGTCTTTAGTGATCGTGCAGCTTATATCCATTTTGGTGCTTTTCTGGGAACTTTAATGGCAGCCAATGTTTTTTTCGTGATTATTCCTGGACAAAAACGAATGGTAAATGCAGCAAAAAAAGGATTAATGCCTAATCCAGAAGATGGCAAAGCAGCTTTTATTCGTTCTTACACCAACAATTATTTTACGCTTCCTGTATTGTTTGTTATGATAAGCAATCATTTTCCGAGTACTTTTGGAAGTAGCTACCAATGGATTGTTCTTATTGCCATTACATTAGGGACAGCAGGCATAAAACACTATTTAAACATACGTGAAAAAGGACAGCTCTCGGTTTGGGTAATGCCAATTTCTGTATTACTTTTGTTATCGGTTGCATTTGTTACAGCACCTACAAAACCTAATTACGAGGACTGTAAAGAAACTGTTTCATTGGCAGAAATTAGTACAATTATAAATAATCGTTGTACTTCTTGCCATTCATCAAATCCTACTGATACTGTTTGGAAAGTTGCACCAAATGGCGTTAAGTACGACACAGCAGAACAAATTTTTAATTTAAGAGATAAAATTTTTCAGCGTGTAGTGATGAGTAAAAATATGCCATTTAATAATAACCAAACCGGAATGACACAAGAAGAGCGAGATATGATTAATTGCTGGATAAATCAAGGTGCACCAAAATAACAACTATGATAACATTAAATATACTCAATTCACTTTCAGAAAAAGAAGCATGTACACATCTTGAAAAATGTTGTGTATCTAAAACTTGGATTTCTAATATGGTGGAAAGCAGACCGTTTTCTTCGGAAGAAGATGTCATTAAAAGAGCAGCATCTATTTGGTATAACGATTGCTCAATTGATGATTTTAAACAAGCATTTACTGGACATCCAAAAATAGGCGATGTAGATAGCTTAAGAGAAAAATTTGCCAATACTAAAGAATGGGCAACTAATGAACAAGCCAAAGTAGCTAAAGCAAATGCACTAACCTTTGAAGCATTAGCAAAGGCTAATAAAGCATACAAGGACAAGTTTGGCTACATATTTATTGTAAGTGCAAGTGGAAAATCTGCTGAAGAGATATTAGCCGTCATTAACGAAAGATTACATCATAATAAAGAAGATGAAATCTATATTGCAATGAACGAACAACATAAAATTACTGTAATCCGCCTTGATAAATTAATTGAAGGATTGTTAGTAACAGCAGAAATAGGCAGTCATATTACAACACACGCGTTAGACACATCTACTGGAGTTCCTGCAAGTAACATGATTGTTAGTTTAAAGGGTTTGCGAGATAACCATTGGAAACCTATGAGTATTGGTATTACCAATAACGATGGACGAATTAGCGATGTGTTACCTCCTGGAAGACTATTAATTCCTGGCACATATACAATGACATTTAACACAGCAAAATATTACGAAGCACATAACCAAAAATGCTTTTATCCAGAAGTATCTATACAATTTACAGTAGCAGACAATAGTCATTATCATATTCCATTATTAATAAATCCGTTTGGCTACTCAACGTATAGAGGAAGTTAAAAATTACTCAAATGTCATTCCGACAGAGTGAGGAACGAAAGACATTGAATCTCATTATTAATATATAGATTCTTCACTTCGTAAACTTCGTTCAGAATGACACTAAAAATATCCATAAAATGAATTTAAGCATTTCAAAAGATAAAAAATCAAGCATATTTAACGATTTAAAAGTTGCTAATACTACATTTAATAAAATATATCGAGGTGAAAGGGAAGACAGGCAACCAATACATACTGTATATGGTGGCGCTAATCTTTTTAAATCTAATACAACACAAGCTTTAGGTACTATTGCCTTAAAATCTTTATTACATTATGCACCTGATTTTATTGAGTTTGGGAAAGCGTTTCAATTAAATGGTTATGAAAATTTCTCATCAGAAAGTAATGAACAAAAAAAACTTATCAATGAGCTTGAAAACCTTTCAGAGGAAGAATTAAAAAAACATTCAGCAGGATTTTCTTTTCGAATATATAAAAAGGTTATTGCAAAACTAAAGCGAGAAGGTGTTGAAGATTTCAGAATAGATTTTGAAGATGGTTTTGGAAATCGTTCAGATAAAGAAGAAGATGAAACAGCCATTTCTGCTGCAACTCAAGTGGCTAAAGGCATGCAAGACAATACGCTTTCGCCTTTTATTGGTATAAGGATAAAACCATTTACTGAAGAATTAAAAGAACGTGGTTTGCGAACACTCGACATTTTCTTAACCATATTGCTAACAGCTACTGGCGGAAAATTACCAAATAATTTTGTAGTCATGCTTCCAAAAGTGACGATTCCTGAACAAATTATTGCCTTGGTTTCTTTTTTCGAAATCATAGAAACTAAATTCAATTTAGAATCTGGAACTTTAAAAATGGAAATAATGGTTGAAACCACACAATCTATTATTGACCATTCTGGAACAAATCCTTTATACCGATTTATTTTGGTAAGTAAAGGTCGCTGTATTGCTACACACTTTGGCACTTACGACTATACAGCTTCAAACAACATCACAGCATCATACCAGGAAATGGATCATGACGTTTGTGATTTCGCTCATTATATGACCAAAGTAGCTTTAAATCATACAGGTGTTTGGCTATCTGATGGCGCAACTAATACAATGCCTATTGGACCTCATCGTGGTGATTTAACCGAAGTTGAAGAGCAAGAAAATAAAGAAGTCGTTCATCGTGCTTGGTTAAAAGGATATAAGCACATTCGGCATTCATTATACAAAGGGCTATATCAAGGTTGGGATTTAAATCCTGCACAATTACCAATGCGTTATGCTGCTGTTTATGCTTTCTTCTTAGAAAGTTATGACGATGCGGTGTTGCGTTTAAAAACTTTTGTTGAAAAAGCAGCGCAAGCCACTTTAATTGGTGACACTTTTGATGATGCAGCAACTGGTCAAGGGCTTTTAAATTATTTTTTAAAAGCATTAAATAGTGGTGCTATTACTATTGAAGAAGTATTAGCAACTGGATTAACTTTGGATGAGATCAGAACACGTTCGTTTGCTAAAATTTTAAAGGATAGACGTGCGAAGTTGAAATAGCATTTTTGTCATTCCTGAGAAGGCAGGAATCCATTTTATAAATTAGTTTCAATTAAAAAAATTCATGCCTTCTCAGGAATGACAATTATTCTTCATAATGCAATTGTAATAATTGCGCAACAACACTAATCGCTATTTCTTTTGGAGTATTGCCACCAATATCTAAACCAATTGGGCAAACAACATTGGTCATCCCTTCTTTAATGGATAACTCATTTACAAGCATATTATTAAATCGCACACGTTTGGTTTTACTACCAATAAGACCTAAAAATTTAGTTTCGTTTTGCAATGCCATGGCAATAATATCGAAATCGATTTTATGGTCGTGAGTCATAATAAGTACATAGCAATTATTTCCCCATCGCACAGCTTCTTTAAAGGTTTTAAAATCGTTAATATCTACTGTGGAAAAGGTGACACTTTTATCTAAATTTAAATTAGAAAGCCAATATTTTCGCGAGTCAATTAATGTAACTAGAAAAGGTGTGTCTTTGAGTAATTGGCATATTTCAACACCAATATGTCCAGCTCCAAATAAAAAAAGTTCAGGTGATTGATTCATAGGTTCTATAATTAATTCAACTTTTCCACCACAGCATTGTTCAAATTCTGGGCCTAAAGTGTATGAGGTTTCTATAATTCTGTTTTCTTCAATGGCTTTAATTGCTTCTTCAATAGCTAAAAATTCTAATTTCCCTCCTCCAATGGTTCCAAATAGATTATTCTCTTTAGTAACTATCATACGAGAAGACACAACACAAGGCGTAGAACCTAAGCATTTTGTCACAGTAACCAAAGCAATTGGTTCTCTTCTGTTCTTAAAATCGTTTAATAATTCAATCCAGTTTGACATATACTCTACAACTTTTAAAAGTAATATTTTTCCTTGAATTAGTTTTTTATATGTTTTCTAACATTAATTAGTAAACTTTTATATATTTTTCCGTCTATAAAACATTAGAATATATAAATCATGTCTAAAACTTATTACGATCCTTCCGACTTAAAGAAGTTTGGAAATATAACCGAGTGGAGTGAAGAATTAGGAGAGAAATTTTTCGATTATTATAAAAAAGTATTTGAAGAAGGTGCGCTTACTGCTCGTGAAAAATCTTTAATTGCCTTAGCTGTATCACACGTTGTTAAATGTCCATATTGTATTGATGCATATACTAAAGATGGTTTACAAAGAGGTATTACTAAAGAAGAAATGATGGAAGCTGTACATGCTGGAGCTGCTATAGAAAGTGGCGCAACTCTTGTACACGCTGTACAAATGATGAATAAAGTGAACCAATTAGATGGATAACATAATGTGTTATTGTAAGTTGAAAACAACGAATGACAAAACTTAAAATACAATCGCTTCATAAACGCGAAAGCGAATTAGCAAATGCTAAAAGACAATTGGAAATTTTATCTAACGGTATTTTTCTAAATGGTGGATTGCCTAAATTCAAAGATAAAACAGCAGAAACAAATCAGTTTCCTTTAAAACCTAACAAGCTTGAAATTTTTCAAGTTAATTTGGGTTATATGTGTAATCAAGTGTGCTCTCATTGCCATGTTGATGCAGGTCCAGATCGAACCGAAATTATGACCAAGGAAACTATGAAGCAATGTTTAGATGTCATCAAGAAAACTGAAGCTCATACACTAGACTTAACAGGTGGTGCTCCAGAAATGAATCCTAACTTTCGTTGGTTTGTAGAGGAAGCTGCTAAAGTTGGTATTAAAGATTTCATTGTACGCTCCAACTTAACAATTATAAGAGCTAATAAGAAGTATTACGATTTACCAGATTTTTTTAAAAAACATAATGTACATGTAGTATCTTCAATGCCTCACTGGACACGTGGAAAAACCGACAAGCAACGTGGTGATGGTGTTTTTGACAAATCCATTAAAGCATTACAAGAATTAAATGCATTAGGTTACGGAATGCCGAATAGCGATTTAAAATTAGATTTGGTTTATAATCCAACTGGAGCATTTTTACCTGGAGATCAAGCGTCTTTAGAAAAAGAATTTAAAAAAGCATTACTGGAAGATTTTGGGATTGAGTTTCATAATTTGTTTGTAATAACAAATTTGCCTATAAGTCGATTTTTAGATTACTTGATAGCTTCCGAAAATTATGAAGATTATATGTATTCGTTAGTCGAAGCTTATAACCCTTTAGCTGTGGCAAATGTAATGTGCACAAATACCATTTCTGTAAGTTGGGATGGCTGGCTATACGATTGCGATTTTAACCAAATGTTAGGATTAAAAGTAGCTAGTAAAGTAAAACATATAAAAGATTACAATGAAGAGTTACTTCAAAACAGAAACATAATTACTTCTCAACATTGTTATGGTTGCACTGCAGGTGCAGGAAGTAGTTGTCAAGGTGCTGTTATATAAAAGCAAACTGTTTCAGTTTTATAGTATTAATATATTATGAAGATAAAAATTTTCTATATTATACTTTCCTTTTTTACAATACAATTTAGTGTTGCACAAAAAAAATCTGAAACACTTTCTGCTTTACTAAAAAAGTATAATGAACAAAGTGTCCCTTATATTTCGGTACAAGAATTAGCAATGCCAAAAACCGATGCCATCATTTTAGATGCTAGAGAAATGAAAGAGTATCAAGTAAGTCATTTAAAAGATGCCATTTATGTTGGTTATGATTTTTTTGAGTTAGATTCAATAAAAAATAAACTTCCAAATAAAGATTCGCAAATTGTTGTGTATTGCTCTATTGGTGTACGATCTGAAGATATAGCTGAAAAACTTAAAAAAGTAGGTTACAAAAACGTGTTTAATTTATATGGAGGTATTTTTGAATGGAAAAACAACAACTTTACTGTATATGATTCAGAGGAAAAAGAAACCGAAAACGTACACACATACAATGAAACTTGGAGTAAATGGCTCACTAAAGGTGAAAAGGTTTATGAAAAAGAAAGTAAAATTAAGAATTAAGGAAAGTATGTCATTCTGTCCCGATAGCTATCGGGAAAAGTGAAGAATCTATAATTTTAAACTCCTAAACTTTTCAACTTGCAACAAAAAAACCTCATCATCATCTTTACCAGAAATCCTGAGCTTGGAAAAGTAAAAACACGACTCGCCAAAACTATTGGTAACGAAGCTGCTTTAAATATCTACAGATTTCTATTAAACCACACAGAAAAAACAATTAGAAATATAGACTGCGACAAGGCTATTTATTATTCTTCAGAAATAAACCATAACGATATTTGGGATGAAGCCATTTATCAAAAACACCTACAACAAGGCAATGATTTAGGTAAAAAAATGCAAAATGCTTTTGAAAGTGCCTTTTCAAAAGACTATAATAAAGTTGTAATTGTAGGAAGTGATTTATTCGATTTACAGCCAAAACACATTGAAGATACTTTTAGTAAATTAAATACTCATGATGTAGTTATTGGACCAGCAAAAGATGGTGGTTATTACTTATTAGGAATGAAAACCTTAAACTCACAAGTTTTCAAAAAAAAAGAATGGGGAACCTCAACAGTAATTCAAAACACATTGCAAGATTTAAAACATATAGATGTACATTTGCTCGAAGAATTAAATGATATCGATATTTACGACGACATCAAGAATATTGAAGAATTAAAACAGCTCATCAAATAATGATTAGGTACATAAATGAAACCACCCAATACCTTCAAAACAAAGGCTTTGATAACCCAGAAATTGGAATCATTCTTGGCACAGGATTAGGAAAACTAGTTGAAGAAGTTGAAATAATAAAAGAAGTTAGCTACAACCACATACCAAATTTCCCAACAGCAACAGTCGAATTTCATAAAGGCAAACTCATTTTTGGAATCTTAGAGGGCAAAAAGGTTATCGTCATGCAAGGACGTTTTCACTTATACGAAGGCTATACAATGCAAGATGTTACTTATCCAGTTCGTGTAATGGAAAAACTTGGGATTAAAACCTTATTAGTTTCTAATGCAGCAGGAGCAGTAAATCTAAAATTCAAAAAAGGTGAATTAATGCTAATTGAGGATCATATTAATCTACAAGGCAATTCTCCATTAGCGATTAAAGGTGTTGAAAAATTGGGAGAACGTTTTACAGATATGAGTGCTCCATATAATAAAGCTATAAATTCATCAATTCAAAATATTGCAAAAATCAACAAGATAACTTTACATAATGGTGTGTATGTTTCTGTTGTTGGCCCTCAGCTTGAAACACGTGCAGAATACAAAATGCTTAAAATTATTGGAGCAGATGCTGTAGGCATGAGTACAGTTCCTGAAATTATTGTCGCCAATCATTTAAATTTAAAAACTGCCGCAGTGTCAGTTTTAACCGATGAATGCGACCCAAATAATCTAAAACCTGTAGATATTAACGAAATAATAGCAATAGCAGGAAAAGCAGAAACTAAGTTGATAACCCTTTTTAAAGAATTGATTAAAACACTTTAATGCGTAAACAGTACACAGTTACAGTTGACAGAAATTTAAAGCTAAAAAAACAAACCGTCTAACATCTAAAAGCGAAGCGGTCTAATATCTAAAGTCTAATTTATGAGCTATTTAGAAACAACTCACGATGTATATAAAGAAGCAGCATTAAGTCCTGATGTTGGATTATGCTGTACTACAAACCCAATATGGGAATTGCCAGGATTAAAAATTCCACAAATTATGCAACAAATGAACTATGGTTGTGGTAGCACAGTTCATGCACGCGATTTAACTAACAATCCTAAAATGTTATATGTAGGTGTTGGTGGTGGAATGGAATTGTTGCAATTTTCATATTTTAATCGTCAAAAAGGAGGCGTTATTGGTATTGATGTGGTTGATGAAATGTTAGAAGCCTCTCGAAAAAATTTTATTGAAGCAGAAAAACTTAACTCTTGGTTTAAAAGTGATTTTGTTGAACTTAAAAAAGGTGATGCTTTAAATCTTCCTGTTGAAGATAACAGTATTGATGTTGCAGCACAAAATTGTTTGTTTAATATTTTTAAAGAAGGTGACCTTAAAAAAGCCATTGCCGAAATGTATCGTGTGTTAAAACCTCATGGTCGTTTAGTTATGAGTGACCCAACCTGTGAGCAACCTATGAATGATAATTTACGTAACGACGACAGACTTCGTGCATTATGTTTAAGTGGAAGTTTACCCATTGCAGATTATGTAAAAATGTTAACAGATGCAGGATTTGGTACTATAGAAATTAGAGCAAGAAAACCTTATAGAATCCTCGATACAAAACATTATGATACAGATGAATTAATATATATCGAATCTATTGAAGTTGCAGCTATTAAAGACCCAATGCCAAAAGATGGTCCTTGTGTGTTTACAGGTAAAGCTGCTATTTATTTTGGCGATGATGATTATGTAGATGATAACGCTGGTCATATTTTACTAAAAAATCAGCCTTTAGCAATTTGCGATAAAACTGCTGGAGTTTTGGCTTCGCTCAACAGAAAAGATATTTTTATTAGTGAATCTACCTATCATTATGATGGTGGAGGCTGCTGCTAAAATTTAGCTTAAAAAAGAACATCTCTATGGATACTTTTTTTAAATCATTTTTTTTCAAAACCATAGTAAGCATTAAGATAAAAACTCGTCAAACAAAACAACAATTTACGTTTTATGATTTTATTCTTGTTGTTTATTTCTGCTTGCTTTTTAGCTTATAGTAATGGTGCAAACGATAATTTTAAAGGTGTTGCTACCCTTTTTGGAAGTGGAACTACTAACTACAAAAATGCTATTAATTGGGCTACAATCACTACATTTTCAGGTTCTGTTGCTGCCATTTTTTTGGCTAATGAACTGGTTAAGAATTTCTCAGGTAAAGGCTTGGTTCCAGATGGGTTAATTGCAAAGCCGATTTTTGCAATATCTATTGTATTAGGAGCTGCTTTAACTGTATTTATTGCAACAAAAATAGGGATGCCTATCTCTACAACTCATAGTTTAGTTGGTGCTTTATTTGGTGCTGGCGTGATGGCTGTTGGAACAGCATTTAATTTTGAAAAACTTGGTAATACCTTTTTAATGCCTCTAATAGTAAGCCCTTTAATAGCAGCAATAGTAAGCTATATTATTTATATTATTTTTAGACACCTTCGAAAAAAATCGGGTATAACAAAATCAAGTTGTATTTGTATTTCCAAAAAACAAAATACATCACAAGTTGCAAATACTAATTTGGTTTTAGAAATGACTTCAGCAATTGAAATAACTACTTGTAAAAATGGATGTATCGAAACTTATAATGGGAAAATATTAGGTATATCATCTCAACAAATCCTAGACAAGCTACATTACTTGAGCGCAGGAATAGTAAGTTTTGCAAGAGGATTAAATGACACACCAAAAATTATTGGTTTATTGCTTGTTATTAACACAATCGATATAAAATGGAGCATGATAATTATAGCATTTGTTATGGCAATTGGAGGATTAGTAAACGCAAAAAAAGTTGGAATAACCATCAGTAAAAAGATTACACCAATGAATTCTGGACAAGGATTTACAGCTAATCTTGTAACTGGATTATTAGTAACAACCGCGAGTATTCATGGTATGCCAGTTTCAACTACGCATGTTTCTGTTGGTTCTATTTTTGGCATAGGTACAGTGATTAAAAAAGCAGATTATGAAATGGTTGGGAAAATATTGTTATCTTGGTTATTAACACTTCCAATAGCAGCAATTATTAGTGCTTTATTATTTAAAATATTACAAATGATTATCTGATTTAAGGATTATAACTATTTTTCGACAAATTGAATAACTTATAAATCTATTATACCAAAAACATGTTTTATCACACCTTAATAATATCAACTTTAATATTTTTTAATTCTTGTAGTGAGTCTAAAAAAACAGTTAATAATACTGAAAATGAAATACATAAAACCGAAGTTTATCAAAATGGATCTCAAATTTTGATTGAACCAAAAATTATTGAATCAAATAAAACTTTTAGCCACTCAGCTTGGAATGTATTACTTCAAAAACATGTTACAACTCAAGGCAATGTCAGTTATAAAGGATTTAAAGAAGATCTAAAAAAAATTAATGTTTATTTAAATTCCCTTTCAGAAAAAATACCTCAGGAGTCATGGGCAAAAGCTGAAAAATTAGCGTATTGGATTAATGCTTATAATGCCTTTACAATAAAACTCATTATTGATAATTATCCTGTAAAAAGTATAAAAGACATTAAAAACCGTTGGGATATAGGTTTTATAAAATTAGGTAATAAAACTTTTACTCTTAACGATATTGAACACAAAATACTTCGAAAAATGGGTGACCCACGTATTCACTTCGGAATAGTTTGTGCTTCTGTGTCTTGCCCTAAATTACAAAACACCGCCTTTGAGGCTTCAACAATTGAGGTGCAATTAGACACTGCAACAAAAGAATTTTTAGCTGATTCATCGAGAAATATTCTTTCAGAAAAAAGTATTAAGATATCTAAAATTTTTAAGTGGTTTTCTTCAGATTTTAAACATGATGGTTCTTTAATTGATTTTTTAAATAAATATTCAGAAATTACCATCTCACCTAATGCAAATAAAAGTTATGTAGCTTATGACTGGACTTTGAATGAATAAGATTTCGATAATTATTCCTATTTTAAACGAAGCAGATAATATTGGCAATTTGCTTCAGCATTTACTTGACACCTCTTCAATTGAAAATATTTCAGAGATTATTGTGGTAGATGGTGGAAGTACAGATGGTTCACAAGAAATAGCTAATAGCTTTGTCTCATCGAGTGAAGTCGAGAGATCTATAAAAGTTCTAAACTATGCTAGACCAGACATTCTTCTAATTAACTCACCCAAAGGTCGTGCTAAACAAATGAATCTTGGAGCAAAAAATGTTAGAGGAAACATTCTCTATTTTTTACATGCCGATTCTTATCCGCCCAAATATTTTGATTACCTTATCATTGATGAAGTAAGAAATGGAAATGAAGCTGGTTGTTTTAAAATGAAGTTTGATGACAATCATTGGTGGCTTCAATTAGCTAGTTGGCTTACACAGTTTAGTTGGAGAGCATGTCGTGGAGGTGACCAAAGCCAATTTATTACAAAAATACTGTTTAAAGATGTTGGTGGATACAATGAAGATTATATAATTTACGAAGACAACATCCTTATTAATGAGCTTTTTAAACGAAAACAGTTTGTTGTTATACAAGAATGGCTCACTACTTCTGCCAGAATGTATAGACGCTTTGGTATTTGGAAACTACAATATCATTTTTGGGCGATTTATGTAAAACGATGGTATGGTGTTTCGGCTGAAGAGTTAAATCGTTATTATAAAAAGAATATAGCTTAATTTGTTAAATATACTTCTCTAACAACATCTTCAACTGGCTTATTTTGTGGTGTAAATCTGGTATTGTCTTCTCCTCCTGCACTATGATGATGATGATACCATTTCCAAATAAAACCTCCAGCAAACCAATCTTCTTTCCAAAATTCTTCAAATAATGCCTTAGTTGCATTAGTTTGTGCTTCAAGATTTACTTGAGTCATATTTCTATCACTCTTCCATGGTTCTTTACCTGTAAAATCAACACTTCTATAACCATACTCTGTAAATAAAACAGGCTTATTAAACTGTTTAGAATAGGTTTTTATTAAAGCTTTATGTTCTTGCCAACCTACTTTACAATCTTCAACAGTTGGTGTTTTATTATCACTTACAGGAAAATAGGCATCAATTCCTATATAATCTAACTCTCTCCAAAATGGTGTACGTTTAAATTCATCCCAATTTGCTGCATAAGTTAATTGACCTTTGTAAATGGATCTAATCTTTTTTATTAACTCAAACCAAAACTGAGGTCTATTAGCAATAAATTTTTTTAATTCTGTGCCAATACATAAAATTTCCACTTTTGTTTCTTGAGCTAATTTTGCATAAAGTAAAATAAACTCAGAATATGAATCTTCAAGGATACTCCAATCTTCTTCATTACTCATTTCAATATTGCCTGTAAACTCACCATGCCAAACCCAAACTTGTGGTTTCAACATAATTTTAATATGCTTCTTTTTTAGTGCTTCAATATTTTGTTTAGCTCCAGCTTTAGTTTCACCATACCATTGCCGTTCAGTGTTAAAAGCAATTTTAGGCTCATTTAAATCTCTAATAAAACCAAAAGGCATAATTGCTGCATAATTGGCATTTATATTTACTACTGGTTCAATATGTTGCTCATATAATGCTTCTCTTGAAGCAACAAAACTAACCCCATTAATCATTGGTTTTTTTGGTATTGTAGCCGCACATGAAAAAAGGAAGACACTTAAAAAAAAGAAAATAGAAATTCTCATTAACTTAAAATAATTCTTAAATTTAGTCAAACTCTAAATATTATTTTAAGGTTTTAACATAACATTCGACAAATCAAACTATCAACTTAAAAATTAATGGAACACATTGTTATAATAGGAAATGGGATTTCTGGAGTTACAGCTGCTAGGCATATCCGAAAACTTTCTGACAAAAAAATTACAATAGTTTCTGCCGAAACGGATTATTTTTTTTCACGTACAGCACTTATGTATGTGTTTATGGGACACATGAAGTTTGAACACACACAGCCTTACGAAAATTGGTTTTGGAAAAAGAACAAAATCAATCTTAAAAAAAGCTTTGTAAAAACAATAGAAACTAAATCTAAAACCTTGCATTTTGCTGAAGGTGACACACTTCAATACGATAAATTGATAATTGCTACAGGAAGCAAACCCAATAAGTTTGGTTGGCCGGGACAAGATCTTGATGGTGTTATGGGAATGTACCATAAACAAGATTTAGAAAATCTGGAAAAATATGCGCCTAACAATAAAATTTGTAAACGTGTTGTAATTATTGGAGGCGGTTTAATTGGCATTGAACTAGCTGAAATGCTTAATTCTCGAAATATTCCTGTTACTTTTTTAGTAAGAGAGGATAGTTTTTGGAATGCTGTTTTACCAGAAGGAGAAAGTCAAATGATAAACCGTCATATTAAAAACCATCATATCGATTTACATTTAGGTGTTAATTTGAAAGAAATTCTTTCAGATGATAATGGCAGAATAAAAGGAGTTGTTATAGCTGAAACTGGAGAAATAATCGATTGTAATGTTGTTGGTTTAACAGCTGGTGTTTCACCAAACATAGACTTTATAAAAGATTCTGAAATTGTAACTGGTCGAGGTGTAAAAGTGAATCGTTTTTTAGAAACTAATATAAAGGATGTCTTTGCTATTGGTGATTGTGCCGAACAACATGAATCCATAGGACAACGAAGACCTATTGAAGCTGTTTGGTACACAGGACGAATGATGGGAGAAACTGTGGCGTTAACTATTTGTGGTAACAAAAATGAATACAAACCAGGACATTGGTTTAACTCGGCTAAATTTTTAGATATCGAATACCAAACTTATGGTTGGGTTTTTGCTAATCCTAAAGAAAATCATAGACATTTTCATTGGAAACATGAAGATGATACCAAATGTATAACTGTTGAATACCATAAGGAAACTAATGAATTTTTAGGAATTAATACTTTTGGAATTAGAATGCGTCATGAAGTTTTTGATACATGGCTAACTGAAAAGCGTGATGTAGATTATGTAATGAATCATTTAGCAGATGCTAATTTCGATCCTGAATTATATAAACAATTTGAAAGTGAAATTCTGGATGCCTATAAAAAGGAAAAAACAATTTTGATATAAGCAAGACCTCACAGGTTTTTAAAACCTGTGAGGTCTCAAAAAAAGAAAAATTTATCAATGAAATACGAACCTTTAATAGAAGACACTTATTATCACATATACAATTGTGGTAATAATAAAGAGAATCTTTTTGTTGAAGATGAAAACTATTTGTATTTCTTATTACTAATAAAAAAATACCTTCTCCAAGTTTCAGATATTTTATCATACTGCTTACTTAAAAATCATTCCCATTTATTAATTAAAACAAAACCTAATTTAGAAAGTAAAATAATCTCACAACAATTTTCTAATTTATTTAATGCTTATGCTAAAGCTATTAATAAAAAATATAATAGAACAGGAAGTTTATTTAAAGACAGATTTTTAAGAATTAAAATTCATAATGAAGATTATTTAAAGTCCCTTATTATATATATTCATAAAAATCCTGTTCATCATAATTTTACTGAAAATTTCAGTAATTACAAACATTCATCTTATGCTTCTATAATATCAACAAAACCAACATTATTAAATAGAGATTTTGTAGTTAACCTATTTGAGAACAATTCAAATTTTGAATTTGTCCACAAGAAAAAACAACTAAATATAATTCAAGAATTTGTTTTAGAATAATATAATAAAGACCTCACAGGTTTTTGAAACCTGTGAGGTCTAAAACAAACAAGAAAATGAGTAATATCATAAATCATAGCATGTCTTTAGCAAAACCTGAAGCTAATAATCTTTCTACAAAACAAAAGATTGCTGTTGGCATTGGAGTTATTGGGCTTTTCATTTTAATATTGGTTCTCTTAAATACTAATTTTACTAACAAAGGCATAGTTTTATCAGCTTCTTTAATATTAATTTCTGCAGGTACAATTCTCTTTGCGAATGATGCGTACTTAACAAAATTAGAAGGCATTAAAAACGATGGTGTTTGGTTTAAATCCATGTCGTCTCGTGGTATTTTAGGTTGGGTTACAGGAATTGTATTAACTCTTTTTTATATTGTTTTGTATTTCTATCCTTACTTATTAGGTCTTGGTGTTGATAGTAGTACAAATACTGGATTAGTATCTTTATTCGACCCTTTTAGTAGACTTTTAAGCGGAAATCCTGCAAGTCAATGGTTTGTTTATGGCACACTCTACACAATTGCTATTTTGGCTTTTGGCTACAAATTCATATTAAAATATCGTCATAATCGTTATCAACAACTTCGTACATTTTCGGTTATGTTTTTTCAGTTAGGTTTTGCATTTTTAATTCCAGAATTTATGGCAAGATTAAATAGCGGCACCTTTAAACTGCCTTACTACGATTTAAAAAACATCTGGCCTTTAAACTATTATAATTTTGAGCAATACAGAATTGATGGCTTTATTAATGCAGGAAATATTGGTTTAGCATTATTAATCTTTGGTATGGTTTCCATCTTTGTGATTTCTCCTATTCTAACTTATAAATACGGAAAACGTTGGTATTGCTCTTGGGTTTGTGGTTGTGGAGGATTAGCCGAAACTGCAGGAGATTCTTTCCGACAATTATCATCTAAAAAATTATCTGCTTGGAAATTGGAACGTTGGCTCATACATACTGTTTTAGTATTTGTAGTACTTATGACAACTGCTGTAATTTACACATATTTAGGATACGACCCTGAAAAATATTGGCTTACAAAAGGCGTGTTTTTAGCTTTAGTTGGAGGCCTTTTAACTTTGGTTTTGACAGGAGTTATGATTTTTAAGCGCAATGAATTTGGTAAAGATGTTCGTTATGGTGCAATTGGTTATTTTGTAATTATTACAGCACTTTTTGGGATACATTACTTTAATGGGGACACAAATCTATTTTTATTTGAAGCTGAAACATTACGTTCCAGTTATGGCTTTATGATTGGAGCAATTTTTTCTGGTGTAGTTGGCACAGGATTTTATCCAATTCTTGGTAATCGTGTTTGGTGTCGTTTTGGTTGCCCAATGGCTGCTATTTTAGGTTTCCAGCAACGAATATTTTCAAGATTTAGAATTACTACAAATGGTGGACAGTGTATTTCTTGTGGAAACTGTTCTACTTATTGCGAAATGGGAATAGATGTTCGCGCATATGCACAAAAAGGAGAAAACATAGTGCGTTCTAGTTGTGTAGGTTGTGGAATATGCTCTGCTGTATGCCCAAGAGGTGTTTTAAAGTTGGAAAACGATTCGATGCAAGGTCGTATAAATTCTAATGAAATTTTGTTAGGTAACGATGTAGATTTGATGGATTTAGTAAATCGGAAATAAATGGTTTAAAGTATTGTACTTTTGCCAAACTTTGAAAACACTATGTCAATTATTAAAGTCATCATTCCTGCGTTTAATGAAGCAGATTCTATTGCTGAAGTAATTAATGATATTCCAGATATTGTTGATGAAGTTATTGTTGTAAGTAATAACTCAACAGACCTTACAGAAATAAATGCTAAGCAAGCTGGAGCAACTGTTTTAAACGAAAATCAAAAAGGTTATGGTTACGCATGTTTAAAAGGAATGGAATATATTGCCAAACAAAATTCTAATCCAGAAATAATTGTATTTCTTGATGGTGATTATAGCGATTTTCCTGAAGAACTCACTAAAGTGGTTGAACCTATTATAAAAAATAATATCGATTTTGTAATTGGTGCACGTGTAAAACGACTACGTGAACAGGGTTCTATGACTCCACAACAAGTTTTTGGTAATTGGTTAGCTACGTTTTTAATGAAACTAATGTTTAGCGCAAAATTTACCGATTTGGGTCCTTTTAGAGCTATAAAATATAACAAGCTTTTAGCTCTTAACATGGAAGACAAAACTTACGGCTGGACAGTTGAGATGCAACTTAAAGCCATAAAACAAAAGTTGACTTATGTTGAAATTCCAGTAAAATATAGAAACCGAATTGGAGTTTCGAAAGTTTCAGGAACTGTAAAAGGTACTATATTTGCAGGCATAAAAATTTTAGGTTGGATTTTTAAATACAGTTTTAAATAATGTTATTAGAAACTACCATTATAGTTGTTTATTCAATAGCGCTCATACTTATTTTCTTGTATGCTTTAGCGCAATTAAATCTGTTATTTAATTATTTAGGCTCAAAAAATAAAGAAGATAATTCACCCAAATACAATCTAAAAAATCCTGATGAAATTCCTTATGTAACCATTCAACTTCCAGTATATAATGAATTGTATGTTATGGAGCGATTGCTTGATAATATTGCAAAAATTGATTATCCTGAAGATAAATTAGAAATTCAAGTTTTAGACGATTCTACAGACGAATCGTTCGAAAAAACTAAAAAACATATAGCACAGCTACAAAGTACTGGATTAAATATTCAACACGTTTTAAGAGACAATCGTAAAAATTTTAAAGCTGGTGCACTTAAAGAAGGTCTAAAGATTGCAAAAGGAGAATTTATTGCCATTTTTGATGCCGATTTCATGCCGCAAAAAGATTGGTTACTTCGTACTATTCCTTATTTTAAGGACACAGAAATTGGTGTAGTACAAACGCGTTGGGGACATATTAATAGAGATTATTCTATTCTCACAAAAGTTCAAGCCTTTGCACTCGATGCACATTTTACTTTAGAACAGGTTGGCCGTAACAGTAAAGGTCACTTTATTAATTTTAATGGTACTGCAGGTGTATGGAGAAAAGAGTGTATTATAGATGCTGGAAACTGGGAAGGAGATACACTTACCGAAGACCTTGATTTAAGCTACAGAGCACAGCTCAAAAATTGGAAATTCAAGTATCTTGAAGACGTAGAAACACCTGCAGAACTTCCTGTGGTAATTAGTGCTACACGTACACAGCAGTTTAGATGGAATAAAGGTGGTGCTGAGAATTTTAGAAAAATGATGTGGAAGGTTTTAAAAAATGAAAATATCTCTGCCAAAACAAAGGTTCATGGTTTATTACATTTATTGAATAGCACCATGTTCTTGAGTATTTTAACAGTCGCCGTTTTAAGTATACCAATGTTGTACATTAAAAATGAATATGCACATCTCAAGATGTATTTCTATGTGATGGGTTTTTTCGTAATTAGTACTATTATTTTCTTTATTTGCTATTGGTTTATGTATAAAAAAACTTATGGAAATAGTATCAAAAATTTCGTGCAATATATTGTTATGTTTTTTACTTTTTTCTCAATCGCAATGGGCTTTTCTCTTCAAAACTCCATAGCTGTATTAGAAGGATATGTAGGTAAACGTAGTGATTTTATACGAACTCCAAAATTTAATATTAGCAATATTACCGATTCTTGGAAAGGCAATAAATATCTTCGTAAAAAACTGTCTGTAAATGTTATTTTTGAAGGCTTACTCATGCTCTATTTCGCTTTTGGAATGTATAGCGCTTTTATTGTTGGTGACCAAGGTGGTGACTTTGGCTTATTCCCATTTCACCTCATGCTGTTTTTAGGCTTTGGTTATGTGTTTTTTAAATCGTTAAGCGCTAAGGTTTAAAACTCTTATTGAAAATTTAGAGTTTCGTTTAACGTTTCGGCTATGAAGCGTAGGAGCGGTTTGGTTGGTAAGGCTATGCTTTTCATAGGAGCCATTGTTGTAGTGAGTTTTATTTTTTTAATTCTTCCAAAAGTTCTTTCCATTTATCTGACTCAAAAAGTATACGTCTATTTGTCAGCACATTAGAGATTCGCTGTGCTAATAGACCACCATATACCATTAGTTCTTGTATATTCATACTACTCTGAATATGTTGGTTGCATCTCGCAGAATACAGCCCTATATTCTCTATTGAGCTACTTTTTTCAGGTCTTTGATTTTGAGATAATAAATGTCCCCATTCATATTTGATGTAATCAATATTCCAATCTGATGGCCGATTCCAGCATAACGGAAGTTCTGTACCTTCAACATGAAAGAAAGGTCTATGTTCTTGTGCTTCAAAAAGAAGAAGTACTATTTCTTTTAAAATATTCTTCTTTTTGCTGTCAAAACGAACACCAGAAAAGTCTTCTCTGATGTGATTAATAATTGATTTAACCAGTCTATCTCCTTTTACATCCGTTTCATATGCTTTAGGATTCTCATTAATTATTTTTCTGTGTTCAATTAATTTCATCCTTTAAATTTTGGCCATTGATTATATCCAATGTCTGGATTATTAGATTGGAATTTCTTAATCATCTCAACTTCCTTTTCAGATAGCTCTTTCTCTGTTGCAGTTTCCGATTCCCATAGAATTTCTTTGCGTATCGTATAGTCCATTTGAACATCTTTTGGAAGATTAAGAAAATCGGTTGAAACAAGTTCCATATTTGGACTACCAAAGTATCTAAAACTACCATAGGCATCTTTGCCAATGTAAATTTTATTGGTAGGATACGTGATTTTATATACTTGTTTTACTTTTCTCATAATTCACTACAATGTTTTGATATGGTCAGTTTTAATTGATTATATCAGTAGTTAAACGAAGTTAGTAGATTTTTCTGACAAA